>Ga0265293_10000290_pt1 | contig 123654 bp, 103 predicted proteins | sample Munlanlewell138R_FD_192505 | JGI IMG/M metagenome (GOLD analysis project Ga0265293, IMG submission 192505) | Leachate microbial communities from a municipal landfill in Southern Ontario, Canada - Leachate well 138R | ecosystem: Engineered > Solid waste > Landfill > Unclassified | place...
GTAAAATTAATTGAATGGATTGATTGGTATAATTCAAAACGTTTTCACTGGAGTCTTAATTTAATGACTCCCGTAGATTATTTATTAACTAATGGCTATCCAGTCCAATATGTGGTGAACTAATACAAACTATTGATTTTTTTTACAAAACAAGATACAATCACTGGTTGTAAAAACAAAATAATTAAAAAAAATAAATAGAGTTTATTGTTTTATAAAAATTATCTATTTTTTTTAATTATGAACCTTAAAAATATGAATCATGAAAAATGTACTAATCATTACTTTTTTAATTAGCTTGTCTATAAATTTAAAATGTCAACTAATCAAAGAACATCGGATATTATTAAACGACTCCATTCAAAGCCTTAAGTTAAAAAAAGAAATTTCTAACCTAGAAGACATAGAAGTTTTTTTGACAAACAGACAATTAAAAAATAATAGAATTTTTTGGGAAAAAAGCATTGAGGCTATTTACAAATCAATTGAGTATTCCAGCTCAGCAACAAAAGACAACAGAGCAAAAATGAGACTAGCATATGAAATACTAATCAAAAAAGCCAAAAAAATGCCAGACAAAAAAAGAAAAAAAATAAACAAGCATTACCTTGAAATTAGAAATGTTTATATAAAAAATAAGCTAAAAGAAGAAAAACTCAAGGGAAAACTGGAGATTGATGAATACGATTTTATTTATTTTCTTTTTTCTACTGAGATACCAGAAGTTGACGATTTAAAATCTGCTAGAATTATAACTTTCAAGATTGTAGGCTTACTTGACAAAGGTCAACAATGGGAAAACCCTCAAAAAATAGAATCACAAGGAGTTGACAGATTGATAAGATTGGTAAAAATGGGATTAAACAAATCTCTAGTTTTGAATGATTTTAGATATTTATTAAGGATTTATAGGGATAGCCACCCAATAAATGGGTATAGTTGGAGCGGAGGATCTCGAGACTTAACAAGCGAAAGAGATAAAAAAGTTAACGATTTAAGAAAAAAAATAAACAAAGAAACTAACCTTGGTGTAAATATAGAGCCAAAAGAAATGGAGAAATATAGGTAAAAAAATCAAAGACTCTTAAAAAATAAGAGTCTTTTTTTACACATTCTAATCAATAACCTGAAAACATTTAACTGAAGCTTTAAACCACAGGCCAAAAAGAATTTAGAAAAAACTCACTTAGAATAAAAAAGGCCTACAAAAAGTAGACCTAAGATTAATAATTTTCAACAACTTGATTTTTGTTGTTATACAGCAAAGAAATCTTTAAAAAAGCTAAAGTTAAAATTCCTAAACCAATAACAACAAAAAGTTTTATTGGACACTCAATAAAACCCAAATAAGAAAAAAAATACTGAATTGTTGCCACTAAGGATCCAAAAAATCCAATGAAAACAAAATTATTAATTTTCTTTTTATGTTCTGTGGGATTTTCGATAAAAACACCAAAACCACAAAATACAAACCCGAAAACAGAGGCAAAGAAAGAACCTATTAAAATAATTTTCTCAATCTGACCTTCTGGCTCCCAAATAGAATACATAATAGCAATAGAAATTAAAGAAAAAAATACTTGTCTCATTTTTAATCCTCCTATTAATTTGGTTTTTAAAGAATAGATAATTTTATAAATAAACTAATATTTTGTCAATCAGTAAAAAATTAATAATAAATATTTAATTTAATCTAATAAAATTCTTCTCTACCGCTCCTCTCCTGTTTTATTACAAAAAAACATAATATTTGCAAACATATTGGTACAAATCATTGACTTTTAGCAAATAATGTGTTATAATTGAAAAATGAACGTTAACAAATAAATTTAAAACTAAAAAAGCAATGAGAACACTCGGAACTATTTTTTTATTGGTTTGTGCCCTTGTGAGCAAAGGACAAGAAATTGAAATTTTTACGAAAAGCACTTGTTTTTCTGATTCGGTAAAAATCCAGCTTAGCACTAAAGAACTGAAGAAAAAAAATGTCGAAGAAATTAAAACAGAAAAAACTTTCTACAAACTAAAAGACAGCCTTTCCAGCACTATTGCAAGTGAAAAAAAAGATCTTATAATCAAAAACCTGGAAAAAACAAAATGTTATTTCATGGAAAATTTTCCTAAAATCAAGAACAAAAAAATAAAAGAAAGGTTCTTGCAAAACTGGCTGGAAATAAAAAAAATAACAAACGATTTTGCCAAAAAGAATGAAAGAAAAACAGAAATAAGCTTAATTCACTTCCTGGAAACAACGGGCGTAAAAGAAGCTGACAATTTGTTCTTGGCCAGAAACAACGCTTTAGAATATATAAAAATGCATAAAACAGAGGATCGACCATATGGCTGGGAAGGTATTAGAAGAGTGGGAGATGATAAATCTCAAAAAGCAATAGAAATTGGCCTATTTATGCTAATTGAAATTTACCAAATAGGCTTCCCGATGGAAACCGGACTAAGAGATTTTGAATACGGCTTAAAAGAGCTTCTCAATTGCGTCCCAGAAAGCTACGAACAACAAGTTCGTAGAAAATGGAAAAAAATAATAGGAGAAGAAGCTGGAATCTATTTACAATAGATTTCAACTTTTATCAAAAAACTCGCCCGAAACTTATGTTTCGGGTTTTTATTTACTAAAACAGAAAAATATATTATAATAATCAAGCATATTTAATATAAATAATATAAAAAATAAATGAAAAAAATATTTACCCTATACTTGTTTTTATTAATTTTTTTACCAAAAATTAGTTTAGCACAGGCTGAATTTAACCCAGGAAGAATAATTGAAGACTATGAACTTTTGGATTTTAATTCAATGACAATTTCCGAAATTCAATCATTTTTAGAAGAAAAAAATAGTTATTTAGCTAATTTAAAAGTTTTAGATACTTACGGCAAAGAAAAAAAAGCCTCGGAAATAATATATAATGCAGCCGTTAACAATTATGACTGTGACGGAATTACTTTAAGCGACAGCCCTACAGAGGAAGAAAGAGCTCAAAAATGTAAAAAAATAGGGACTGTCAGCCCTAAATTTTTATTAGTGCTACTTCAAAAAGAGCAAAGCTTAATTGAAGAACAGAGCCCTAAACAAAGCCAACTAGATTGGGCTACTGGTTATGGCTGTCCAGATAGTATGGCCTGCAATCCCTACTTTAAAGGTTTTGGCAAACAAGTTAATAGTGCTGCTCTTCAATTTAGATGGTATATGATAAACCCTAATCCTGGAAAAACATGGTTCAAAGAAGGAGAAACTTATACTTTTAAAAATCAATACGGAACAATAAGTAATGAAGAAATTGAAGTCTTAATAGAAAACAAAGCTACTGCAGCTCTATACATTTACACCCCTCATGTTTATAACGGAAACTATAATTTCTGGAAAATTTGGAATAGATATTTCCCACCTCAAGGTTATCCAGATGGAACAATTTTAAAAGTAGGAGAAGATTATTGGTTAATTCAAAATAATCAAAAAAGAAAATTTAATAGTATCAGTGTCTTAGCCTCTCGTTATAACCCAGAAAGAGCTGTTATTGTAGGAGCTTCAGAATTAAGTGCTTACGAAGAAGGTGCTCCAATTAGATTCCCAAATTATTCAGTCATTATGTCCCCTGATGGAAAACTCTATTTACTGGTTGATGATAAAAAACGATTATTTTCTAGCACTGAATCTTTCCGTAAAATCGGTTATAATATCGAAGAAATAATCAATGCCTCTTGGCAAGATATTAATTCCTATAAAGACGGAAAAGAAATAAACATTTTGTCCGCCTATCCAATGGGCGCTTTACTACAAGACAAAAAAACGGGCGGGGTTTATTGGGTAGAAGAAGAAACAAAGGCCCCTTTAGTAGATAAAATATTTTTACAAACAAAATTTAAAGGAAAACAAATAATCCCAGTAGAACAAAGTGAATTAAATTTATACCAAACAGTTTCACCTTATCTTTTTAAAGATGGAGAAATTCTTAAAGCTGACAACTCACCAGCCGTTTATCTAATTGAGGAAGGCAAAAAGAGAGCTTTCTCTTCTGGTGAAATATTTGAAAAACTTGGTTATCAATGGAAAAGCATAATAATCGTTCCCGAGAAAATTATTAATATGTATAATAACGGAGAACCAATAAGTGAAAAATAAAAATGATAGTTGCTTCTTACATCACACCTCACTCACCAATACTAATTCCTAATATTGGCAAAAAAAACCACAGTATTTTAAACAAAACAACTGAGGCTTTTTTAGAAATTAAAAACAAAATTAAAGAAGAAAAAATTGACACTATAATTATTTTTTCCCCACACAGTAAAAACAAAAGTTCTGAAATAGAGATTAATAGTCACTTTCAACAAGATTTAAAATTTGAATACTTTGGTGATTACTTTAGCAAACTTAGTTTTTCTGGTGATATGTCTTTAGCCTACAAATTAAAAGAAGCTTGCGAAAATGACATCAAAGTCAATCTTTATGCTGATTTTAAAGTAGATTACGGAGCTGCTATTCCGCTTTACTTATTACTAAGCGAAGAAAATCGCAAAATAAGCTCTTTTAAAGGTAAAATTTTAGTTGTTAATTCAACTGTTTTAAAAGACAATCAACATCATTTTGACTTTGGACAAAAAATTGGAGAATACTTGGAAAAAGAAAATAAAAGAATTATTTTAATAGCCTCGGCTGAACTTTCTCATTGTTTAAACCATCGTTCTCCTGGTGGTTTTTACCAAAAAGCAGAAGCTTTTGATAATAAAGTAATTGAATTAATTAAGAAAAAACAAGAAGGAGCACAAAACCTATTTACTTTAAACGAAAAAACAATCAAAGAATCAAAAGAATGCGGCTTAAGACCAATATCAATGTTGCTAGGAGCCATAAATCATCGAAGCTATGAACCAGAAACATTGGCCTACCAAAAAGATTTAGGTATTGGCTATTTAAGCATGAACATGAACTTAAAATAATAAAAATATGGACGACATCAAAAACATACTACAAAACAGAAATCTTAAAAAACCTCCAGCTTATCAGTGGCAAGATTTAGCCTTAAACGTAATTAGAGAGCTCTCAATACCTAATTTCAAAAGAGCGGCTACCTTTAAAGTTTGTAAAGAAAAAAACGAAGCTATTATCAAGCAAGCTTTAATTGACACTAAAGAGTTGTGTCATGATGGAGAAAAATGGAAATATTTTTTCAAAATCCTTGGACCAAAAAATAATAAAAAATAAAAATATGGCAAAATTATTAGAAATAGTAAAACATCCCAACGAAATACTGCGAAAAGTTTCTCGAGAAATTAGTTTGGAGGAAATAAAAAAACCTGAATTCATTGAATTAATGAAAGACATGGAGAAAACCATGATAGAAAAAGACGGTGCCGGTTTAGCAGCGCCTCAAATTGGCAAAAATATCAGACTGATAGTTTTAAATCATGAAGGAAAAAACATAATAATGATAAATCCTCAAATAACTAAAAAATCCTGGGCTAAAAAAATAGAATTAGAGGGATGTTTATCAGTGGTTGATGATCAGGGAGAAATTTATTATGAAAAGGTAGCTCGACACAAAAAAGTCTCTTGTATGTACTTTGATAAGGAGGGAAATAAAAAAAAGATAGAAGCTGAAAACTTGTTATCTCGAGCCATTCAACATGAGATAGATCATTTAGATGGAATATTATTTATAGATAAAATAGAAGGAAAAAGCAATTAAATGGAAAATAAAATAAAAACAATCTTCATGGGCACTCCCGAATTGGCCGCCGTTGGCTTGCAAGCCTTAATTGACGACGGTCATTTTGATGTTAAATTAGTTATTACCCAGGCCGACAAAGCTGTTGGTAGAAATTTAAAAATAAATAAACCAGCAGTTAAAATATTGGCTGAAAAAAATAATATTAAAGTTATCCAACCCTTAAAAATAAAAGAAGTAACAGAAATTATAGAAGAAATAGCGCCTGATTTAATAGTGGTAATTGCTTATGGTAAAATAATACCTAAAAATATCCTAGAAAGCCCAAAATATGGCTGTATTAACGTTCACGGCTCATTATTGCCTAAATATAGAGGATCGGCCTGTATTCAAGCCACAATCCTAAATGGAGACTCTCAAGGCGGTATAACTATCATGAAAATGGACGAAACTATGGACACCGGCGATATAATTAAAAAAATAAGCGTTAACCTAGAGAAAGAAGAGACTAGTTACAGCTTGATGGAAAAAATAAAAAAAATAAGTCAAGAAAATTTAACTCAAACTATTTTAGATTTTATTGAAGGAAAAATTAAAAGTGAAAAACAAAATAACTCCTTAGCTACTTATGTCAAAATGATCAAAAAAGAAGATGGTCATCTTAAGTTTGATGAGTCAGCTGAAATCATTGAGAGAAAAATTAGAGCTTATTTCCCTTGGCCAGGAACTTTTGCCTTTATCGAAAAAGAGGCCTTGCCAAAAAAAGAAATATTATTTAAAATACTAAAAGCTGGTGAAATTGTTGATAAAAATGAAAAATTAGAAAACGGACAACTTGTCAAAATAGATAAAAAAATAGGAATAAGTTGTCAAGACAAAATATTAATAATAGAACAATTGCAATTAGAAGGGAAAAAAGCAAGTAGCTCGGAAGATTTTTTGAAAGGAAATTCTTGGGTTTTGGGAAAAGTATTAAAATAAGGGCCTCTTCGTCTAACGGTTAGGACATCAGGTTCTCAACCTGGTAACACGGGTTCGATTCCCGTAGAGGTCACAAAAAAACGAGAATATATTTCTCGTTTTTTTTATTTTATCATAATGTAAAAACTACTCCTTAACACACCGAACATATTCACCGGCATTCATATTAGCGCTACTTAAAGAGTGACTGGGCCCCAAATACAATCTAAAATATTTTAAATTCTGAGTAGCAAAATAAGAATAAGTTCCAAAGCCATTCCACAAAGAATTATTTCCACCCCAAATACGTCCTCCAGGAACAGCTGAAAATCCATAATGATCATCTCCTTGAATAGACAAATTGGTTGACCAATAAGGATGAATATTAGTAGAACAACTTGGGTTGCTAGGATGATCTAGCATTGAACACGAAGTAAGGCTTAAAGGAGTTCGAGGTGAAATATAATTAACTAAAGTTAAAAAATCGCTCTCTGTTGGCACTTTCCAGCCAGGAGGACAAATTCCCCTAGGGTCAAGTATGGCATAATAGGAATACAAATTTCCGTAAGCAGATTGGTAAGTTGAATTATCTTGATAAGAAGTATAGGCTATATCAGTTAAAGTTCTCCAAGGAAGGCTACCGCCTAAAACAAGTGGGATAGGGTCATTATTGGAAAATTTATCTGTTTTTAAATTCTCTTTAAACCAACATTGAGTTCCAATGCCAACCGTAGAGTAAGTGTGACCGTTATAGGTGACAGCTTGACCGCATTCAAAAGTATCAACTATACAAGAACCACTCTGACAAATATAACCAGCTTGACAGTTTGGGTAACAAGCAGTAGATTCACTACCTCCGGTTTCACTGCCTGAACAATCATCGTTTAGTATTCCTCCAGGAGTAGCACATTTTAATCCTTCCTCTAAATTGGAGATGTCATTTCCTAAACAGAATGATAATGTATAAGTAGAATAATCTTCACTTACTTGATAATAGAAGTCATTTTGACTAGCATCACAGACACCATCAGCTGGATAAGGAGCAGAAGGAATATCAATCATTAACATTTCTCCACTAGAAGTAATTAAAGTGCCACTATTCCATTCTTCTACAGTAGGATAACGGCCTTGTTCATTAAAGAATAGTTCTAGGGCAGTTTGGGTTTGTTTAACGTCAGCTACACGTTTAGAATCACGAGCACGAGAACGAGCTTGTTGTAGAGCTACAACAGCTAGAGTAGCCAATATGCCAATAATAGCTATTACTACCAGGAGTTCGATGAGAGTGAAGGCTTTTCTATTTCTTAACATAAATTTATTGTTGATTGCGGACCATCAAAAAAACAAATAAAAATCATTTATATTTCATTATAACAAAATCAATAGAAAAACAAAAACGGAGGTTTTCCTCCGTTGTTTTTTTAAAAAAATTTTTTTATGCCTCTACTGGGCAAAGATTTGCTGGTTGGGCTTCAAGAATTTCTTGATTTTCTCTAACAGGAGAATCGAAAAAAGAATTCCAGTCGCAAACAAACTTCTGAAGACTTACGTCCCATAACCTTCTTTTTTCTTTTTTACCGATAAGGATTATATCCTTATTGTTAGTAATAACTCGCCAACCTTTCATGGTCTCTTCTTTTACCTGGTAAGGTAATCTGTTGCTTTTCTTTGCCATAATAAAAAATTTAGAGGTTTATATTTTAATTTACTAAGTATATAAAAACACTATAATAATCAGAGAAAAAAGTCAAGTAAATAAAAGAACGGCCCCGCAAGGGGTTGTTCTTTTATTTTGTTTTTACTTTTTGTTTAGATTGTTTTTAAGACTTGCTTGTTATAATAAATAAATTATATTTAAATAATTATTTATGAAAATAAAATCTTTAAAAATAAGCTTTAATATAAATGAATTTAAAAAACTAAAAAAATATACAGAAGAGGAATATAAAAAAATTGGGAATGTAAACAACCCAGCTTTAAAGGCGCAAATATTCTTTAACTCAAATGGACTACATCATCTAAAATACGACAATAATCGATCAGAAAGAAATAAAGTAGTTCAAAAAAATAAATTAATGTTTTTTAATGACGCTATAAATATTATAAAAAAATCATCTACGATTCAAGAGTATAGAAGAAGTATTTACACTTCAGATGAAACAAAAAAAATAAAAATAATTGAGTTTTTTGCTTTCTGGGCAATAATAAGTTTTAATAAAAAAACAAGAATTAAAGTAATTATTAGAAGAGTTGGGGGAGAAAATGGAAAATTCCATTTTTGGAGTGTTATGCCCTTTTGGCAATTAAGTAAAAATAAGAGAATAACAAGTTCTAAAAATATTGAAAATGAGTAACAAAAAAACTCTTCGAAAAGAGTTCTTTTGTTGTGCCTGCTTTCGGCTTATAGCTCTAAAAGAGTTTAGCCGAACGGAGTTCTCACTCACAAGCACTGTATGCATTATAGCAAATTTTTCAGAAAAAAGCAAGCACGTAAAAAACCCTACATGTAAAGCACGATAGGGGTTCACGTGGCGCGGAAAATCATAGTCCATGCAATAAAAAGAACGACTCCTGAAAAGATCATTCTTTTATTTTATTTTATTTTTATTTTTTATTGTCTAAACTATTAAATCTATAAAAACTAATAATTTTTTATTCGTTAGCTGTTTTTTCATTTTTTTCAAAATTATTTGACTCTTTGACTTTAGATATTTCAGTTGTACGATTTTTTCGTACACCTGACTGCTGTCATTTTTTAATTAATTCTTAAGGTCACTCCAATATCTTTTGGAAATAGAGCTACCGGTAAGAACGGCAACAGAAGATAAAATAAAGATATTTAGGATTATTAGGGCTATTAGGATTGTTGTTAATATTTTTCCTAAATATCTTAAAAGCATAAACATCCTACTTCTTAAATATATTAATAACTTTTTCCATGTCTTTTATCTTTACTTTTTGTTTAGATTATTTTTAAGAATTGCTTGTTATAATAAATAAATTATATTTAAATAATTATTTATGCTATTTATAGAAGAAAATAATTTCTCAAAGATAAAAAGCGAAGCTGATAGTTTTTATAAAAACATAGGGGATATCTATTGCCCATATTTAAAAACTAAAGTCAGTTTTAACGCCAAGGGACTGGCTCATATAAAAATGAAATCATGGAACAAGACTAGATCAAAAAATGATCAATATATAAGATTAAAATTTATAAAATTTGCCCCTCTAATAATAAAAGATTCACATACCTTACAAGAACTTCAAGAACAAAAAAACATCGAAAAAATAAAAATATCAGGTACTTGGATAAAAAAACATCAATCAATTACCTATTTTGCTTTTGTGGCTATCATAAACAAACTAAGACTGAAGATAATAATCAAAAAAATAGGTCATAACAAACCTTATTTCTGGAGCATTATTCCGTTCTGGAAAAAAAGAATTTGCCCAATATCAAGAAAAACAAAAAAAGTCTTCCACGAAGGAGACTTAAAATACGAATAAAAAACTTCTTTTGTATGATATTTGTCTGCGGTTTTAAATTGACCGCGAGAGAACAAATGTCCTCACAAATACCACTATACACATTATAGCAAATTTTTTGGAAAAAAGCAAGAGCATGGCGCAGTATACTGGAATTTCCAGCATATTAAATCTTCATTAAGCTCAACTTTAGCCAATATATTTCCGATATGTTCTATTATTATTACTTTTTATTATCTAAACCATTAAACCTATAAAAGCTAATAACTTTTTTATTTATTTTTTCTTCAATTTTTTGCCTAGCATCACCAGCTATTTTACCGCCTTCATTCGCTATTTTTTTATTTTTTTCAAAATCATTTGGTTCTTTAACTTTAGAAATTTCAGTTGTAGTAGTTTCAGCTAACATATTTAACACTAACTCTAAATTAGTCATATTATCACGCAAGTTTTCTTTCTTTAAGTTTTTAAATTTTTTATATTCTTTGACTGATAACTCAGACTAAGCTTTTACTATTTCATTGGTTAAAATGGCAAAATCTTTTTTATTTTTTATGCCCCTATTTTGCCATTCATCAGTCAATGCTTTTCTAATTTCAATACTCTTTAATCTCTGATTAACCCAATCTTTGCTATAACCCTTTTTTAAATAAGTTGATAGACCACGATTTATAGATAATTCTGGGTCACTAATTTCTTCAATTCTTTCATAGCCGACACGAGCTAACCATAATTTAAAAGGCTCGACCTTGGGGGATGGAATCGATTGGATTAATCTTAATAAAGACTCAGTATTGGCACAGTCACTTTCCCTATTTTTTCCATCAGGAGCAATAATTTTCAAAGGTACGATTTTATCGTACACTTCACTGCCCTCATCTTTTAAACGACTCTTAAGATCGCTCCAATATCTTTTGGGGATAGAACTTCCAGTAAGGATAGCTATTATATCAATAACCGAAAAATACCATAATTCTTTTTCTTCTAACCAAACTCTACGAATTTTTTCATTATTAAAAATAATTATCTCTCCATTTTTATCCATAATGCTTCTATTAATTTTTATTAATAAAAACATTAGCACAAAGCACCTAAAATAAACTTAAATTGTAAATAAAAGGAAAATTGAGCCACGTAAAATCAAACACTTAGAATGCTTGACTACGCGATTAGATGAAATAATTTAGGATAATTCTTTAATTTTATTATTATAAAACTTTAATTCCTGTCTAACCTTATCTTCCATTGCCAAACAAGAAATAAGTCCTGAATTTTTTAATATTTTTTTATCATTTAAAACAATAAACTCATCTAATTTCCTAAGCCAATCTTTCATATACATAAATTCTTTTTCAACACTTTTTAATTCAGCAAAAGATAAAAACTACTCAACTAGTAAAGACAATTTCTTTAACTCTAATTCTTTTAAATAATTTTTAGCGATTTTTGCATCTTTGCTATTTACTATTTTGCCCTTCCAATTTGTTAATCCCAAATTTTCTTTATTTTTATTAATTCTACTATTAATAATTTCATTAGCGGTCAGCCCTGTAATTGCAAAATGAAACTTGTTTTGAACTATAGAAAAAAATTTTCTAACATAATCTGACTTAGAGTTATAATCAATACTGCTTACAAAAATATCTTTTACTTTTTGATAAAAATTAGCCTCTGATAATCTTATTTTTCTAATTCTATATTCTAATTCTTTAAAATAATTACTAAAAACCTTTTCACCAGACAAACGATCATCATCCATTGAAAAGCCCTTAATAATATATTCTCTTAATCTCTGAGTGGCCCAAATACGGAATTGAGTGCCTCGTATTGATTTTACTCTATAACCAACAGAAATTATAACATCAAGATTATAATATTTTATATTACGAAAAACATTGCGACTACCTTCTTTTTCAACTATCCGGAAATTCCGGATAGTTAACTCTCTTTCTAGCTCTTTATCTTTAAAAGTGTTTTGAATATGCTCATTTATAGTTCTGACATCTTTATTAAACAAGATAGCCATTTGTTTTTGGCTCAACCAAACAGTTTCATCCTGAAGATTTACTTCAATTTTTATTTGATTATCCTCTGTATTATAAATAATTATTTCTCCATTTTTATCCATAATGTTTCTATTAATTTTGATTAATAAAAACATTAGCACAAAGCGTATAAAATAAACGTAAACGGAAAATAAAGATTAGAACTATTAGGATGGTTAGGATAATTGGGATATTTAAGATTATTAGGAGCTTTAGGAAAATCAGGATAATTAGGATGTAAAAACATTATTATCAGATATCCTAAAAATCCTAAATATCTTAACAATCCCAAAAGTCCTACCTCTTAAATATCCTAATAGTCCTATATATATTATTTTTACTTTTTGTTTATTACAGCTTTATGCACTACTTGTTATAATAAACAAATTATATTTAATAAATTAATTATGAGGGAAAATAATTTATGTTTTATTGATGGTCAAAATTTATATATTGGGACTAAGTTAGAAGAAGTTCCTTGGAACGTTAATCTAAGTAAATTTAGAAAATACTTATTTAAAAAATATAGAGTTAAATTTGCTTATTATTACTTAGGCTTTAAAATTAAAGAAAAGCAAAGTTTATATAAAGAAATAGAACTAGCTGAGTTTATATTAATTTTTAGAAATCATAATTTATTTATGAATGGTCAAAAAAAGGGAAATGTTGACTCTGATATTATTTTTAACATCATGAAAAAAATATATAAAAAAGAAAATTTTAACAAAATTATTCTAGTTTCTGGAGATGGAGACTTTAAAATATTGGTTGATTTTTTAATAGAAGAAAATAAATTTGAAAAAATCTTATTTCCCAATAAAAAATATGCTTCTTCACTGTATAAAAAACTGGCAACCAAATACTTTGATTATTTAATAAATATTAAAAATATTATTAAAAAATAAAAACCACTAGAAAAAACTAGTGGCTTTTATTAAAGGGTCTCCTTGGGTAGTTAGCCGTTTGGATATCCCTTCGTCTGTATATATATATTATAGCAAATTTTTTGAAAAAAAGCAATACTCCTTGTCATTCCAGCGAAAGCTGGAATCCAGATTGGTTCGTAGAAATAATACTCCTTGTCATTCCAGCGAAAGCTGGAATCCAGATTGGTTCGTAAAAATAATACTCCTTGTCATTCCAGCGAAAGCTGGAATCCAGATTGGTTCGTAAAAATAATTGTATTATATATCATTAAATTAATTTATTTAAATTATATCTATTAATTCTTTTATTAAACAATAGAGCATTAGGTATCCACCCTAGACCCCAGCTTTCGTCGCTTATAGTTCGCTTCGCTCGCACGCGACTCGCTGGGGTGACAAGGGGGAGTGGAAAACCCTATCGCAAATCTAATCATCTGTGAATCAGCCCCACGTAAAAAACCCTGCGTGCAAAGCACGGCAGGGTTTCACGTGGCGCGGAAAATCACAGTCCAGAGACCAGACAAAAAAACAAGCCCCGAAGGGCTTGTTTTTTTATTTATTTTACCAATCTTTTGGCTTATGAAAATAGCCTTGATTATCCTTTAAAAATTCCGGGAATTGAGAAATTGCCAATACTGATTTTCTTATTTTTTTTACATTTCCAGAAACAGCATCTAATAATTTCAAATTGGTTTTTTGATAGGGATTAAGTAATCTTATCGATTTATGGTTTTTATTATTTAATATTTTAATAGCTTCTGCCAAATCAGAATCATTAGAAACAACAATTGCTACATCAAATTTATTTTCATAAAAATCCATCGTTAAGTGACTAGCAATATTAACATCAGACCCCTTTTCCTCTGTTTTTTTAATAAAAAAATAATTGTTACCCAATAACGGCAATATTGTCTTATTTTTATCTAATTCTACGCTAGCATTTTGCCTAACTTTATTTTTATTTCTATCAGGTACAAATACTTTTATTTCATTTTCTAAAAAAGTACCCAAAATAATATCCAAATTTTTCAGAGTTTTTAAAGCTCTTAAGTATGTTATTTGTTTGGCTGGCTTATTTAAATCATTTTTTCTCGCATTAACAATAGCTGTAAAATATTTTATTTTTTCAATTTTATATTTTGGAAAATAAAAAAGCAAAAGCTTATTTAAATCTAGTCATTTGTAATTACTTTTCTTTAAGCAACCATAAAATAAATTAAAACCATCAACATAAACATAAGCTTTTTTCATAATACTCATATTTCATTAAAAAAAGCAGAGGCCACCCTAAAAAGAATGGCCTCGCGTCCTGCCACCGAAGCGACAGGAGGAATATATAAAAATATTATATATTAAAAATATAATAATGTAAACACCGGAAAAGACCAAAAAAATTAATAAAATATTTTTAATAAACTAATATTATTTTTTATAGCACAAAGCACATAAAATAAACTTAAACGAAAAATAAAAAGAACGACCCCTTGCGAGGCCGTTCTTTTATTTTACAATTTATATTAAAGAAAAATTGAGAAAAACTTTGGATATACTAGAGAACTAGTATTTCATTGAACCGAAATCTAAAGGTAATTCTTGTACATAAAGACTATTATTTGTTTTAAAGCCTGTTACGAAGTATTCACCCCAAGCAATTTTATTTGTTTCAGCAACGTTACTCAATGAAAATCCGAATGTAGAGTCTGCTCCAACTGGAATGGTGTTGGCTGTTACTCTATATGTTTTTTCAGTTCCCTTATTAATGATAGTTTCGAATCCAGAAAAATCAGCTGTAGCACTTGTAGCCAATTCTTTTGGGTTGCCAACTTCATATAACACATAACCATTAGCAACTCCTCCAGTGGTAGCAGGAGTAAAGGCAATAGCAGTTAGATTTACATCTTCATTAGCATCAGCAGCAACTTTAAATCTAGCTACTTCTTGAGCAGATGAAGCACTTCCAATAATACCATTAACTTTTGAGAAGGTTGGCTTTGTTTTTCTAACAAACATATGGTTAGAAACAGAAATATTTTCTCCAGAAATATTAGCTTGAGCTAACTCAGAACCACTAGATGATTTTGCGACTATAGATCCATCTTGTACAATTAAAGCTAATTCTTTGTTTGTATCAGTATCAACTTCAATTGTGTTAAAGACAGCTTTCAATGTAACAGTTTCACTTCCATTTGCTGGAACAATTAATTTGTTTCCAGTAATAGAGAATGTAGCTACACCTAAAATTGGATTAGTAGTGTCCAATAATGTAGTACCCTTATACAGGCTATAGTGAGAAATTCTAGAATCAGCATTAGTTACAACAGTGGTTGTAGATGTTGGATCAACATTAACAAGCTTCAATTCTGTGATATTAGCACTATCATCAACTGCAGTTAGTCTAAATTGAGCAATTTCTTGTTCAACTCCAGATTTAGCAATTAAAATGTTTGAGTAAGGAGTGCTAGCACCCTTAGCAATTGTTAATGTTCCGCCAGCTGTAACAACAAAGTTAACAGTATCATCAAACTTAGCATCAATAGTTTTACCTAAAGAATCTTGAGCATTAACTGTCATTCTTGTTTGGAATTCTGTTCCAGTAACACCAGCAGCTTCACTAGTAAGAGATCCTTTTAATTCAATAGATTTTATTGTATTTTTTGCAATAGAATAATTCAATGAAGAAAAAGTAGCCCCAGCAGAAGTAAAGTTTCTAGTTGATCCAACTTGAACACCATCAATAAACAACTTCATATCATAAATATGAGAAGGAGATGTTGTAGCAGTTCCTGTTGAAATATTTCCACCTAATGAAATGCTTGTTAACTTTATAGCATCATCTGTGGCTTTGATATTAAATTTACCCAAAGAAACATCAGTTGTTCCTTGAACAATCTTTCTATCAGGAGCATAACCATCATTTCTAACGAAAGTCATACCTCCTCCAGAAACTGTGACATATTCACCTGAAGCTGTTCCATTAATATCAGTAACAGCAAGACCATTACTTGCGTATTCTGGAACACCAGCAGTTAGTAAGTTTGTGTCATTTAAAGAAGCTTTAAACTGTCTGTCAATAATAGCATTTGTTTTAACATCAACAGTTACTTTAACTTCGTTGTTACCTTTGTTAAGTGTTAAAGATGAATCAATTAATTCAAACTGAGTAGTTGTAGATGCTTTTAAGTCAAATGAACCTAATAATGAGTTGTTCAAATAAACTTTTGCATTTTGAAATGAATTTTCATCACCTTCATAGTTAACTCTTAAAGAATCAGCACTAATAACTTCATCAGCCTTTACATTGGCTAACAAAACTACAACATCTTTAGCACCTTTAATCACGTCTTGAGCTGCTGGTGAAGTTGATTTTTTAGAAATATCAACTGAACCAGACTCAATTTTAATAGTATCAAAATCGATACCATCATTGTAATCATAAGTAATACCAAAACCTGTAGCTTTTTCATAAGCATAAAGCTCATCTTTTTTGTTTAATCTTAGTTCAATGCTATTATTTCCACTATTATCTTTTCCAATGATATCAGCTTTAACAATAAAATCATAGTTATTATCATCTCTTAAAAGATCCATTCCGTTACCTTTTAATACAAAAGTAGCATAACGACCATTGAAAGTGGCATTTTCAGAGACTTTTTCTCCAGCACTTTCTAAGTGCATGTTCATAACTGTGTTTGCTAAATCCTCAACACCATTATTTCTTAATGTTAAAGTTTTGAAAATAACATCACGAGTAGTTGTCCCTGTTAATTGAAGATTAAATTTAGCTAATTCTGCATCTTCATCTCCAACCTTTAAAGTAAGGCTAGAAACTGAAGAGGTTGCCATTTTTAATCCAGTAACATCATAAGTTGTGAAACTCATTAAATTACCAACGACTGGGAATGAACCAGAAACTGTAGCACCACTTGCTGAAACAGCAGAAGCAGAAACAATTCCCAAAGCACCATTTCCAGAAACACCTTCAACCTCGGCTAAGATTTCTAAAGTAACTGTTTGACCAGCTGCAATAGTTAAAGCAGGTGCGAAAGTTAAAACAGCATCATCGTTAGATGTTAATGTTCTTTTTGAAGTAATTGTTACTCCATCTTTTTCAGCCCAAACTTTAAAAGTTGTTCCGTAGGTAGTTAATCCAGTTCTTTTAACAGTAATTGACTCTAGATGAGTAGCACCATCAGTAGAAGCTGTGAAGTTAACTTTTGTAAAAGGAATTCTTCCTACAGTTGATGGAACTGATTGAGAAGCAGGAGTCATTGAGTTTAAAGCAACTGTAACACCTGTTCCTTGACCTGGTTTCCAACCTGTAGCTTGTCCAGATTGTGAAGTCTTAACGATAGTAGCTTCAGCACCTGTGATAGTTGCACCACTTGGAGTAAAGTTATTTAAAGTTAAAACGTTAGCATTTTGGAATCTGTTAGCTAAGAAAGCAACTTCATCCTCAATTAAACGATAGTTTGTACCATCGTAGTAATAAATACTATTTTCACCAGATTTCTTTACTAAAGAACCTACTGGAGTTTCGTTAGAAGCCAAAGGAGTTCCGATAGTATAGTTGGTGAAAAAAGAATCAGCTACGTCAATTACTCTTTGTGCCCAGTTAGCACCGTATAAAGCAATAGCGTCAGCTTCTGTTTGTACCCATCTTAATGTGCCATTTGGTTCAACAGCATATACTTTTGGGTCTGTTGTAATTTTTACTAATTTTGTTCCAGGGCGAACTACAACGTTAGCTCCCAATGGGTAGCTAGCTAATTCATCAGCAGAAACAGTAACAACGCTCGAGAAGTCACTGTACCATGATTTAAATGTAGATTCGTTTGGAAATACGTATCTCTTTCCATCTTCACCTAGGTAGTAAACAGCTGAAAGACCATCTTTTTTGATTAAGTCACCAGCTTGTGCAGCAGCGTTAGCAACTGGAGCAACTAAAGCTCCACTCATAACAGCCACTGTCATTACCATAACGGCAGATGTAAAGATTTTTTTCAATCTTTTCATAACAATTTTGTAACATATTTCTAAATTTGTATATAAAGATACAATTATTTAGAAACAATTTTTAGTATTTCCACAAGAATTTTTATTACCTGAAATTTTTGACCTCTAAAGATCAAATGAATAAATCGATCAGGATCCCGCTCCCCCGCACACTCATAAAAACAAGTGAGATGTAGGGAAAAATTAATTTGCTATAAGCATGAAACAGCAGGATAATTTTTCACAACTCCGACGCTAATTTTCATAAGCGTGCGGAGAAAAGCTTAACCGATCTATATAATTTAGATTTTGTCGGCTAAATTTTTCAAGCTTTTTTTCTTCTTGCAGAAATATTTGGTTTTTAACATCCGCACCTTCCCCCTCGGGAATCGACCTTGCTGGCCACGGCGAATCTCTACTAATAAATTAATAGGGATTGAAAGAAAGATAAAACTTACACTCCTCTCAATCGCTACTAAAACTATTTAATCTCTTGTAATTTTAAAACAACCTCACTATATCTACCTTCATTAAATAATCTTTCAATTTCTTCAATTAAATCTTTTTTGTCTTTTTGTACTTCTTGATTATTTTCTAAATTTATCTGTTCACTCAATTCTTCAATTTGATCACCCAAGCTTTCAATTTCTAAACTTGTACTAGCAACATAATCCGTAGCTTCAACTGAAGTACTAGAAACAGAATCAGTCTCATCAATTAAACTAGTGCTATTTAAAAAATTTTCTTCAGGAATACTAATATCAATTCCATTTTCATCTTTTAAATTACTAGCACTAAAAACTAAAGTGTCTTTTTGCTCTTCTATCTGTTTTTCCATTTCAGCTGTTTCTGTTTTTTTAACATTAACCCTCACCTTCTCAATCTCGCTTCTAAAGCTGGCCGACAACTTAGCAACCTCTTCTTTATTTTCTTCATTATTAAATTCAGGGTCCATCAATAAAGTAGCAATATCCTCGGCGTGTTTACTAGCGAACTCCATCTCTAATTTTTCTCTTTCAATATTATTAAAAACTGTATTCAGTCTAGCTCTCTCGCTAATAACTCTGGCAATATACAAAGAGTCATTTGGTTTAGAATCTTTGTAGAAATCGTTTCCTAAAAACAAAGAAGTCACTACAAATAAAAAAACACCGGATAAAACCATGGCCGGCTTAGAACTCATTGATAAGATATTTCTAAAATAAAAGAAAAAATTATTAAAAGACTTAACTTCAAAATTATCTGAAATAGTATTAGAAATCTGAGTCATCAAAACTCTTTTGTTTGACTCTTTTAATTCTGAATCCATTTTAATCGACTTCAGGGAATTAAGTTGTTTTAACAATTCTTTGTCAGTCATAAAATATATAAGGTTTTGTTTATTTTTAGCCTTACACTATAGTATACGTTTGAAAGTAGAAAAAGTTACAGTTAATATTCATATTGTTACTATTAATATTGCTCTTAATCAACTTAAGTCCAGAAAATTCTGGACTTAAGTAGTGATAAGACTACCACAGTAATAAGAATACAGCTACAATAAAAAAATAACAAGACAAACTAAAACAAATAAACATTCTAACAAAAAAGAGAGGAATAAATCCTCTCTTTTTTCGTATGAGATAAAACTATTCAGCAACGTGAATAATTCCTCCTGGGGTTGCTTGCTTAAGACCAGCTTCTAAACCACCAGTTTGACCACCTAAACAAAAGTTGATTACATAAGATCCGTATCCAGAAGTACCAACTTGAGTTCCAGTTGCAACATAAGTATAGTTATTTTTAGTTCCGTCACAAACACCATCAGCTGGAGTTGGAGCAGTTGGAACAATGTTCATGTAAGTGATTCCATTGGTAGCAATAGTTCCTCCGGCTGTTACATTAGTTGTAAGAGGGTAGTATTGATTGTCATTAAAGTACAATTCCAATGCTGTTTGCATTTGACGAACGTCAGCGATTCTTTTTGCATCTCTAGCATTCTTTCTAGCTTGTTGTAAAGCAACAACAGCCAAAGTTGCCAAGATACCGATGATGGCAATAACCACCAATAACTCGATCAAGGTAAAACCTTTTTTCTTTGTGTTCATAATTTTTTAAAAGTTTCATTTGTTATAAATTGCAAATACAAGTTATAATAAATGTTTAAATTATTTAAATTAAATTTTTAATAAACATCTACTTATATTAACAATCTAGCATAAATATTTAAAAGACACAAGAACAATAAAAATTATTTATTGTCCATCACATCTTTTAAAGCTTTTAAAGCTCGATGTAACAAAACTCTAATATTCATTTTCTTTTTTCCGGTAATTTCAGCTATTTCATCTAAACTCAATTCATTAACATATCTCATAACAACAATTTCCCGATATTCATTTTTAATTTCCATCATTTTTTTTGATAAAATTTCATAATCTATTTGAGTAGAAATTTCCAACTCAATATCAATGCTATCATCAACTACGTCTATTTTATTTTCCTCATCATCTAAAGAAACATTTTCCTGTCGGCTACTTCGATAGTGATCAATAATAACATTCCTAGTTATTTTATAAAGTAAAGCCCTAAGAGTTTCTTTGTTGGACAAAGAATTCTTTTGAATATATTCCCAAGTCTTCAAGAAAGACAAAGAACAAAGATCGTTAGCATCTTCTTTTTTACCAGTTTTAAAAAAAATAAAACGATAAATATCATCGGCATTTTTATCATATAATTCTTCAAAAGCCTTTTGATCTTTATTTTTAATTCTTTCTTTTAACTTCTTATCTTGAAAATTTTCTATTATACTTAAGCTCATTTCGTCTTTATCTCAATAATAAATTAAACAAAAACATAGAGATTTAACCTCTTTTCTACCATGTTAGCATAGCATAAAGAGCAAAAAAATACAAACCACAAAAGTGATTTGTATTAAATATTTAATATTTCTCTATTTCTTATAAATAATATCAGAATCTTCAAAATAATTACGGTTATTGAAATATTCGTTAGTCTTATTTATAACCTTGGTCATAATTTTAACAGCATCTATTGGGAAAAGGCCAGCGGCTGTTTCATCGGAAAGCATCAAAGCGTCAGCTCCATCAAAGATAGCATTGGCTACATCGCTAACCTCGGCTCTAGTTGGTCGATAATGGTCAACCATAGAGGCTAACATTTGAGTAGCTACAATAGCTGGCTTATTGTGCCAATGAGAATGTCTAATTAAATTTTTCTGAATTATTGGTAAATCTTCCATGGGCATCTCTATTCCCAAGTCACCACGAGCAATCATGATAGCATCTGATTTTCTGATTATATTATCAATATCATCTAAGGCCACAGCTCTTTCTATTTTAGGAACTATTTTAATCTCATCATTTCCTAATATTTTTTTTAATTCATCAATATCACTACTGTTTTGCACAAAAGAAATAGCTAAATAATCAGGTTTTACTTTTTTGGCAAATTCAATATCAAGCAAATCTTTGGCTGTTAAAATTGGACGATTTAAAACTGTCTGAGGAACATTCATTCCTTTTCTAGATAAAAGAAGACCCCCTCTTTCTACCTTAGCTAAAAATTTACCATTAATCAGATCTAATTCTTTCACGGTTAATTCAATTGAGCCACTATCTAAATAAATTGGATGGCCTATTTTTAAATCTTGAATAAGCTCAGCATCATCAATAGGCACCTCCATATTGTCAATATTTCCTTTTTGAAACATAAAAGCATATGTCTCTCCCTCAACCATAGTAATTTCGTGATCTAATTTGCCAACTCTAATTCTTGGTCCTTGTAAATCAAATAAAATCTTAACATCTATGCCCGTTTCTTCTCTAATTTTATCGATGGAGCCTTTTACTCGATAATACTGATCATAGCTAGCATGAGAAAAATTCAAACGAACCATATTGGCCCCAGCCAAAACCATGGCCTTCAAGATGCTATAATCCTCCGACTTTGGACCAACAGTAATAATTATTTTTGTATTCATATTTTTTATTTAAAATTAGTTTTTAATTTTTAAATCTTCATTTCACGCAAAGCTTCAATTCTTTCTTCAACTGGAGGGTGAGTCATAAAAGCTTTAGCTAAAAATCCTTTTTTCTTTTCTTTTAAAGGTGAAGAAATATATAAATGAGCTGTAGCCTTATTAACCGCCCTTAATTGATTGGGGTCATGTGCTATTTTTTCTAAGGCACTAGCCAAGCCCTCAGGATATCTAGTAATCAAAGCCCCATCGGCATCGGCCAAAAATTCTCTTTTGCGAGAAATAGCAAATTGCATTAAGTAGGCAAAAAGAGGAGCTAAAATCGATATCAAAACTGCCAATAAAACAAAAACTAAATTTGCATTTTTATTATCACTATTTCTAGAGCTATTTCTATACAAAAAAGATCTGCTAAGCATGTCAGATATAATAACTATTGTTCCCACTAAAATAGTGGTTAAAGTAGCTATTAATATGTCATAGTTTTTAATATGAGAAAGTTCGTGAGCAATAACACCTTCTAACTCACTTTTTTCTAATTTTTGAATTAAACCAGTAGTTAGGGCTATAACTGCTTTTTCAGGGTTTCTGCCGGTAGCAAAAGCATTGGGAGCAAGATCGTTGATTATATATATCTTAGGAAGAGGCATACCAACACTAATACAAAGATTTTCTACTAAACGATATATTTCTTTATTATCTTCAAATTTCAATTCATGAGCGTTGCTCATTGATAAAACAATTTTATCGCTAAACCAATAACTAAAAATAGCTGAAAAAAAACTAATAAAAGCAGCAATATACAAAATAATTGGATCTTCAAAAAATACCGACAAAACATATCCAACGCCTATTACAAAAATTAAAAAAGCTGATAATAAAAACCAGGTCTTTCTTTTGTTGCTGTCACTATGATTGTATAAAGTCATAAATTGGCTTAAAAATTATTAAAGCCTTGAAAGCTCTAAGCAACAAGGCATAATAATCTATAAATTTTAACGCCAAGCAAAAAGCTTAGTCAAAAAAAGTTTTATAAGCAAAAAGGCCAGCAATACCAGCCACCACTAAAATGCCAGCTACAATCCAAAACAAAGTCATACTATCGCTCCCACCTGTCATACTAGCTTGAGGAGCAAATTCAGTTCCTAAACCAGCAGCTGACGCTTCTTTAATGATAAAACTAAACATATTTATATATAAAATTATAAATCTTAAAATTTTACTTGAACATTTTGTCTTTCAACTGCTTCTTCTATCTCAAAAAACTTTCGAGATGTAAAACCTAATTGTTTAGCAATTAAATTTGTTGGAAATACTTGTAATTTAGTATTGAAGTCTCGAACATTTGTATTGTAAAATCTTCTTGATGCTTGAATCTTGTTTTCAGTATCAGATAACTCTCTTTGTAATTCCAAAAAGTTCTGGTTAGCTTTTAAATCTGGATAATTTTCACTTAAAGCAAAGATTGATTTTAAGGTAGATGATAAAGCATTTTCAGCTTTTAATTTCTCTTCAACATTGTCTGTGTTTTGTAAAGACATAGCAGCTGATCTAGCTTGAACCACTTTTTCAAAGGTTTCTTTCTCATGAGCAGCATAACCCTTGACTGTTTCTATTAAATTAGGAATTAAATCATATCTTCTTTTTAGTTGAACATCAATATCACTCCAAGCTTCTTCAACTCTATTTTTAAGGCGAATTAAGCCATTATACATTGAAATAAGAGCTAAAATTAAAATAGCTAAAATACCTAAAACTATCCACAAAGCAGTCATAAATTTGAAAACTTTAATTTTTTTAAAAAAATTAAAAATTTATTAATTATCAATTCACTAAAAATAGTATAGCAAAAAATGAAGAAAAAAACAAGAACTATTTCTTAGTTATTCTCACCTGTTTTATAACTTTATTCTCAAGTTTTTCTACCACACAAACAAACCTGTCATTTTCGATGGTTGTTCCTTCGGTTGGAATTTTTTTTATAGTCTCTAAAACAAAGTCAGCCACTGTTTCTAGATCATCTTCTGATAAAGTAATGTTTAAAAAACGATTAATATCACGACACTCAACCGCCCCAGAAACAACTATTTCATTTTTACCAATTCTTTTTATAAAATTATCATCAATATCATGCTCATCAACTATTTCACCCACCAACTCTTCGATAATATCTTCTAGGGTTATAATACCCTCTGTTCCGCCATATTCATCCATCACAACAGCAATATGTATTTTTCTTTTTTGAAATTCTTTTAAAACACTATTAATTAACATCTGTTTCGGTACAAATATTATTGGTCGAATTAATGACTTAACCATCTCGCCCTCTTTATTATTCCTGAAGGCCAACAGAACATCTTGAGCATGCACAAAACCCAAAACCTTATCAATAGATTCTTCGATAACCAAACAACGAGTTATACCATATTTTTCAATTTCAATAGCCGTTTTTTCAATAGAATCAACCTCCTTAACATAAACAACCTCGACCCGAGGAGTCATAATATCTTCAGCTGAAATATCGTTAAATTTAAAAAGTTTTTCAATCATCAAACCTTCATTTTTTTCAATTGTTCCTTGTTGAACTCCAGCCATAGCTAAAGCTTTTAATTCTTCTTCACTAATTTCTTCTATTTTATGACTACCAACTAAAATATTAGTTATTTTTTCCATTAACCAAATGATTGGCAAGAAAAACTTTTTTAAAAAAGAAATAAAAGGAGCAAATTGACGAGACAACCAAGGGGCATGAGAAGAGGCAAAAGACTTGGGTACTATTTCACCAAAAATTAAAATAATTATAGTCATTATACCAGTGGTTAATCCAATAACAGCTGAATCAAAATATTTAGCAAAAATAACAGTAGCCAAAGAAGCGGCGGCAATATTAACAATATTATTACCAATCAAAACTGTTATAAGTAAAGATCTGGGATTTTCTTTCAACTTTTTAACTGTAAGAGCATTTTTCTTCTTAGCTTCAATCATGGCTACAATTTTAGCCTCACTTAAGCTTAAAAAAACAACTTCAGCCGAAGAAAAAAAGGCTGATAAAACTACAAGAATAAGTAAAAACAGAAGATCAGGGTCCATAATATTGGGTTTTAGATTAATACTTTAAAGTATTAAAGATAATAAATAATTATAAAGTCAATTTCTTAAAATTAGCACTTCTTAGGCCCTTTGGCAAGTAAGCTTGCCCTTCATCATTTTCTTCGGGAGTATATTTGTAATCTTTGCCATAGCCAATGTCTTTCATTAATTTTGTTGGTGCATTTCTTAAATAAACTGGAACCGACAAAGAGCCACTTTGATTAATTTCCTCCATGGTTAAATTATAAGCTTTATAAACAGCAATACTTTTTTTAGATTTAGCTAAATAAATAACAGCCTGAGCCAAAGCTAAACTACATTCGGGCAAGCCTATTTTAGCACAAGCTTCAAAGGCTTGATTAGCAATCATTAAAGCACTATTATTGGCTAGTCCAATATCTTCACTGGCAAATCTAATAAGTCTTCTGGCAATATATAAAGGATCTTCACCAGACTCAATCATTCTAACCAGCCAATAAAGAGAAGCCTTGGCATCACTTCCTCTAATTGATTTATGTAAAGCCGAAATTAAATTATAATGTTCTTCACCATTTTTATCATAAAAAAGTTGTGGTTTGTTGGCCAGTTTTTTTATTAAATCTAAATCCACTTTTTCACCTGACTTAAAAACAGCTTCTACGATATTTAAAGCTCGGCGAGCGTCACCAGCGCTTAAATTAGCTATTAGTCTTTTTTCTCGAGCACCCATTTCTAATTTAAGTTCTTTAACGGCTCTATTAATAATTTTTAATAAATGCTCTTCCTCTAGATTTTCTAAAATCAAAACTTTTAATCTAGAGAGTAAAGCGGAATTAACTGAAAAACTAGGATTTTCAGTTGTAGCCCCAATAAGTATTAACAACCCGTTTTCAATATGAGGAAGAAGGGCGTCTTGCTGAGCTTTATTCCAACGATGAATTTCATCAATAAATAATATAGTTTTCTTTTTAAATCTTCTGTTTTCTTCAGCTCTAGTTATTATTTCTTTCAAATCTTTAATACCACTACTGACGGCTGAAAGTGAAATAAATTCTGTTTTGGTTTCTTTGGAAATAATATGAGCCAAAGTCGTCTTGCCGACACCAGGAGGTCCCCAAAAAATCAAAGAAGTCAGTTGATCTTTTTCAATCACTGATTTCAACCAAGTGTTTGGTCCGGCTATTTTTTCTTGGCCAACAAAATCATTTAGTTTTTGAGGGCGAAGGATGTGAGCTAGAGGAATGTCCATATAATATAATTATAGCAAATTTATCAGTCAAAACAAAAAAGACCGAAAAGGTCTTTTTTGAGAAGTAATTAAATATAAAACTTATTTTAAATTAATAGAATCATCAATTGTAGATCTTATCGCTCTGACTTTATTAGAGCTTCCCTTATAATATTCTGGAGGAGTTTCAGATAGAGCCTTAGCTTCATTTATAAATTTAAATCTTTTTGAATAAGAAGGCCTAATACCAGCTACCGCCGAAGAAACATCTAATTCCGTAGAAGACCAATAATAACTATTATAAATACTTAAATTAGTTAAAAGATAGTTCAGTTCATTGCTTGAGGGCAAATACCAGTCACTATAACCTCCACTCTGATAATCACTTGCTATTTGAGCAGCACTAGAATTACCACAAGGAAGAGACAATATATTTGAAGTGTTGCTTGTCCCATCCACAATCGAAAAAGCTTCGGTAAGAACACCATCACAACCCCAAGAAGTTCCAGCACTTTGATCACTTGTTGCCGCTACAAAAATTTTAGCTTCATCAGCAATTGTATACCCTTTATAAAAAACAACTCCCCCTCCGCAAGAATCACCTATTTCATTTAAATCCGTACATTCAGTATCTTGAACAATTGGCTCTTCGCCATCCTCATCTTCAGAGTTAGAAACCAATCTTCTTATAACCAAGGCATTCATATTCTCATTGTCTGGCGATTGATCTTCTAAAAACATTAAATAGATAATATTATTATCTATTAACATTGAAATGCTAGAAAATATTTCACTATAGGAAGCAATCGGTCCAACATTTTCCCAGGAAGAACCATTAAATTTTTTTACCTCCACTAAACCAGGGTCAGTGGCTGGATTAGTAGCTGAGACGTTAACACCATTTTTATAGGCCACATAAGGAACTTCATTATAAATATAAAGAGCTAATTGAGAGGCATGACCAACAGAAAAAACTCCATCATTTGGTCCAAGTGGTTGCCAAGAGGTTCCATTAAATTTTAAAGCTGTACCTCTTTCGCCAACACCTCCGCTTGCAACATCTACACCACCTTGGTAAACAACATATAAATCACCATTATTACTTATTTGAAAATCAGCATGACCAGAGTTTTCTGAATGAAGTATTTCTATTGGACTACCAACTTGATTCCAAGTAGTTCCATCAAATTTTTTAACCACCCATTTAGGTGACCCAGAATCACAATCTCTTCTATACATAGTATAAAGCTCTCCATTATGAATTCTAAGAATTGGCTTGGTTCCTTTTTGACCATTGGAAACAGTTGGCCCAACTTGCTCCCAAGCACCATTTACAAATTTGACTACATAAGTTTCCTCGGTAGAAGCTTTGTCCTTGTAAGCCACATAAGGAACATTATTATAAACAGCTAGAGAAGGGTGGCAAGCTATATCAAAAGAAGTATATTCACCTAAAGACTCCCAACTACCATTTACAAATTTTTTAGTTATAATCATTTGTGAATCATAATTATCTTTATAGGTTATATATGGCACTCCATTGAAAACCTGCATGGAAGATTTTCCTCCACTTTGACTGTGAATTGTTGACCCTAAATTAGCCCAAGAATTACCACTTGATTTAGCCATTTTTAAATAACGACTTTCTGAACTATCTCGATAGGAGGCATAAAGTTCATTATTATAAACATCTAGATTAGAGCTACAACCCCGCTCAGATAAGACTGGAGATCCATAGGTTTGCCAAATACAACTTGATGAATCAGCTAAACAATTATTTTCAGTTGAACCATCATCATCTCCCCCTCCTTCAATTCCGCAATCTTGATTTAAAATGCCTCCTGGAGTCAAACACTTAAGACCAGAATCTAAATTGTTAGAATCTTTTCCTAAACAAAAAGACAAGAGATAAGTACGATCATTATTTTGAGGTTGATAGATATATGAGTTTTGTTCTTCGGTGCAAGCACCATCAGCTACAGCCGGAGCAGCAGGAATATTTTGCATATAAATACCATCAATCCCGGCAATTTGGCCAGAATTCCATTCTTCTTCCGTTGGATAACGATTATTTTCATTAAAAAATAATTCTAAAGCAGTTTGCAGTTGTTTAACATCTGCTAAGCGCTTAGAGTCGCGGGCGCGAGAACGGGCTTGTTGTAGGGCTACTACGGCTAAGGTGGCTAGTATGCCAACGATAGCTATTACTACCAAAAGCTCGATTAGGGTGAAAGCTTTTTGTTTTTGTTTGAACATATTGTTTTATTACTACCAATTGTCATCCCAGCAAGCCACTTCCTGTATGGCAAAATCTTGGACACAGCTTGGTTTGTAAAGATTAAACCGCTTCTGTCATCCCAGCGTAAGCTGGGATCCAGCTTGGTTAGTAAAAATAATTGAATTATATAAAATTACTAAATTAATTTATTTAAATTATACTTATAATCCCTTTGTCAACCAATAGAGTACTTAGGTGTTTATTCTGGATTCCAGCTTTCGCTGGAATGACAGGGAATAATTCTATTATAACAAAAAATATAATTAAAAAATTATTGTCTAAAATCACAGATATCTTTAAAATCACAAAAAGAACAATTAAAAGTTGAAGGCTTTGGTAAAAATTCTTTTTTATTTATTTCCTCAATACTGTTTTTTAACCACTCTAGTGTTTTATCAATATCTTTTTCCTTAGCCTCAAAGCTGAGCTTATTGTTTGCCTCTAAATAATAATAACTCATTTTTTCAACCTCTAAACTTAAAACACTTTCAATCATTATTTTATACAAAAGTAACTGCCGTTTGTCATCTGAACTTAGAGATTCTTTGGCATTACCAGTTTTATAATCAATAATTTCAAACTTACCATTTTCTAGCTTATCAATTCTGTCGATTCTACCAATTATAGTTTGATTATTAAATTTATATCTTAAATCTTTTTCTAAAAAGTATATTTGTGGCAATTTGCCAGAAAGTAAAGATTTGCAAAAATTTTTTAAAATATCCTTACCCTTTAAATTATATTCATTTCTAACTAATTTATCCTCATAACCTTCGTCTTGCCAAAATTGACGATAAAGATCTAAAATTCTTTTTTCATTCAATTCTTTTGTATTTATTTTTTGATCAGAAAATAAATCAGACTGCAAATTATTCCCACCTTGAAGTATTGGCAAAAGAAAATGATAAAGAGTATTGTGAATAACTTTTCCAAAGGTTAAATTATACTTTTCAGTTGGAACTGGAACTTTTAATAAATGAGCATATTTATATTGCAAGGGACATTTATCAAAAGAGGCAAACTGAGAATAAGAAAAATAAGCTGGCAGTTTTAACTCTTCCTTGGTTAGTAAAAACTCTCCAAAATTTTCATCAGAAATTGTTTTTAAATCTTTAAAAAAATCTAAATCATCAAAATTTATTTTTTCAGATATATTTAATTCCAATTTTGATTCTTTTATAAAAATAGAAGGTCTCTTTTCTCTAGCACCACCATAATCCTTAGAACAACTTAGATATAAATTTTCTTTAGCTCTAGTTAAGGCTACATAAAACAAACGTCTTTCTTCTTCGATATGAAAATTGTCAGAATTGCCAACTTTTTCTTTAACCAAAGTTTGAGGAACTGGAATTTTATCCTTTCGATTATCACTAGGAAAACGTCTTTCCACCAAATCCACTAAAAAAACATGTTTAAATTCTAGGCCCTTGGCGGAATGAACGGTCATAACTTTAACGGTATCAACATCAACGAAATCATTTTTCAATCTACCAAAATCACCAGACTCCAATTCAAAATCCAAAACTTCCAGAAAATCTTTCAATCTTAAATTTTCATCATCTTCTTCAAATTTTTTTATTTTTTGATAAAACTGATTAATGTAAGAAAAAATCTCTTTATCTTTTTCATGATTTAAATTTTTTAAAATTTCACTATCATAAACAAATTTAACAAAAACATGACTTGGTTTTTTATCACGAGCTAAAATGCTATGAGTTTCAATTAAATTCAAAAGCTTATTTATTTTAGGTAAAGAGACGGAACTGACTCCTTTTATTTTTTCAGCATTTTGCAAACCCTCAAATAAAGACCAATATTTTTTCTTAGACTCTTTAATTATATTTTGTAAATCAAGATAGCTTATTTTAAATTCTTCCATGTTTAAAACCCGAAACAATGCTGATGATTCTCGATAATCGTCTAATAATCTAAAATAAGAAATTATATCTAAAATTATTGGTTTATAATAAAGACCCTTAAGAGAAACAAAATGATTAGGAATGTTTAAACGACTAAGCTCTTTGGAGTACTTGTCAGCCGAATCGTTAGTTCTAGTTAAAATAGCAAAATCCAACCAATTACACCCTGGATCTTTTTTATAAATTTCAAAAATCTTGGAGCTAACAAAACTCATTTCATCTGATTCATTTAAAAAATTAAAAGCTGATATGGGATTAGATTTTGAATTTTCTGATTCAAAATAAGATTTTAACTTTTTATCAATTCCCAATTTAATCTCTAAACGATTGGGATTATTATGAGAAATAAAATTGTAAGCTAAATCAAGTATTTCCTGACGAGAACGATAATTGCGAGTCAAAACTATTTCTTTAGCCTGAGGATAATCATCTTTAAACTGCATAATATTAGAAATAGAAGCTCCCCTAAATTTATAAATAGACTGATCATCATCACCAACCACCATCAAATTATTTTTTTTACCAGCCAAAATTTTAATTAATTCATATTGAGAAAAATTAGTATCTTGAAACTCATCTAACATCAAATATTTAAATTTTGCTTGATAAACTTTTAAAATATTAGGTCTGGTTTTAAAAAGTTTAATAGTATAATTTATTAAATCAGCAAAATCTAAATTACCGTCCTCAAGCATGATCTTATTATAGACAAAAAAAGCTTCAGCCAATTCCTTGGTTTTTTTCAACTCTAAAGTATCTTCTTCACTAAAATCTTTTATTTTCTTAGATTTTTTCTCAAGTTCTATAGAATAATTTAAATATTCTTCTGCTAGAATATTTTCATCTTTCAAACGAGAAAAATGGTTTAACAGTTCTTTAATAAATTTATTAGGGTTTCCAGCAGGAGCATAATAATCTAGCTTAAAGCTAGCTAAATTCTTTTTTACAAAAATCCACTGAGCTGTCTCATCTAATAATTTAAAATCAGGATTTAAACCAATTTCTAAAGCATGATCACGCAAAACTCTTTCACCAAAGCCATGAAAAGTATTAATCCAGAGATCAATATAACCGTAGGGTAAAATTTTATCAGCTCTCTCAATCATCTCATTAGCAGCTTTTTCGGTAAAAGTAGCTAAAAATATTTCATCTGTTTTCACTCCTTCTTCTAAAATTAAATAGGCCAAACGATTGATTAAAACCGTCGTTTTGCCAGTACCAGCGCCAGCCACTACTAAAAGAGGCCCGTCTTTATGTTTAACAGCCTCTAATTGTTCCTTGTTAAGTTTTTTTAAATCTTCTTTAAACAAATTTAAATCATTTTGTATGTTTTTTTTGTTTTTCATATACTAATATTATACACTATTTCATGCTTTAAAGTAAATAAAGCAACGAAAAAATCCAGTTGTAAAGCAAAAAAACTATGCTATAATAAAATCATGAGTAAATACAAAGAAAAGATAAATATATTTTTAAAAGGCTTCGCTATGGGCGCCGTCGATATAATCCCTGGTATTTCTGGCGGAACCATGGCCTTAATTTTAGGTATTTATGAAAAAATAATACTAGAATTAAAAAAAATAAACTTTAAAAACTTAAAAAATTTATTATCAAAGAAACAAGAAAGTAAAGAAAAAATAGATTTAAACTTCTTGATTTGGCTATTTTTGGGAATAATTACAGCTATAGTATCTTTAGCCAAATTGATACATTATCTTCTGCAAAACTATCCCAATCAACTTTATGGATTTTTCTTGGGATTAATATTGGCCTCTATTTTTCTTCTTTTGCCCAAAAACTTTTATAAAAACAAAAATTATTTCTTTCTAATTCCTGGATTTATAATTGCCTGGCTGATTTCTTCATCAGGTAGCTTAAATTCTTCTAATACTTACTTCAACATCTTTTTAAGTGGTTTTTTGGCAATTTGTGCCATGATACTGCCGGGAATAAGTGGTTCTTTTATACTTTTAATACTGGGAAAGTATGAATTCATGATATCTGTTTTAAAAAATCCTTTTATAAACAATAATCTCTTTTATATTTTAATATTTGCCTTCGGTTGCTTGCTAGGATTATTGTCCTTTGTAAAATTACTTGGCTTTCTGTTCAAAAAACACAAAGAACAATCTTTAGCCGTTTTAATCGGTTTTATGGCTGGAGCTTTAAAAAAAATTTGGCCGTTTCAAGAGCTAATTAATGAAAAAAATTTATTTATAAACATCACACCAATTCTACTTCTTATAATCTTAGGAATAACAGCGGGAGTGCTTATACCAAAAATGGCCAAAACAAAAAACAGGGGTTAAACCCCTGTTTTTTAATTAGATATATTAAGCTGCATTTTTATATTTATTTTCTATTTCAGCTCTACCCATTCGAGCTAATTCCATAATAAGTTCTTTCTTCCTGCGTAAAAGTTCTACTTTTTCGTTTCCTCTATCCATTTTAGATATCTTTTTATTAACATCCATTATTTCACTTAATTTATTTTTCAACTCTGGGGTTTTAGCACCAGCAGAATCAATTCCACTAGAAAAACTAGCGCCTAAATCCATAGAAATGCTAGCAGTATGAGTTAAGCTTCTAATCATCTTTTCTAAACTTTTTAAATCTTCTTCGTATTTTTCTTCTTTAGTTTTTTCTCTACCCTTAAACATTTCACCAATTTTACCAAAAATTGATTTTCTAGCTTTATTAAGCTCCTCACTAGCCTTTAAATCAGCTTCGGCTAAATCTGAAGCAGTAACTTCACTCTTATCCTCAACTACTATTCTTTCATTCTTTTGGTCTTCACCTGTTTTAAGTTCTTCATTCTCGGCTTTTTTATCTAAAGTAGCGTTTTCAAAATTCATATTTTTACAAATAACAGTTTATTTCTTGAAATAAACAATTATTATTAATTAATTTTTAAAATCTTAATTACTATAAGTTAATTATATCACAAAAAACAAAATTAGTCAATAGCTATTTTGTTTAATAAAAAAGCCTTAAAATTACTAAAGGCTTTGTTTTTAATTTAAAAAAGACAACATTGGCACATAACAGCCAGTATAGTCGCTTTTTTTAGGTTTCTTTTTTTTGGAATAATAATACAAAAACAACTCATTCGCAATAATTGAATTATTGTCTATGAAATCATAAAACACTTCTGTAATCTTATTCTGAGACTTAAAATCTTTTTCTATTTTTTTGATTCGCTTGTTAATTTCAGCCTCAGAATCAAAAAGCATAATATGATTTGTAAGTACCCATCTATATTTATCGTCCTTAGTCATCATTTTTATTTTTAAAATACTTCTAAAAACTTTAGCATAAAATTAAAAAAAGTCAAGACCCCGAAAGAGTCTTGACTAAACACAAAAATAAACAAATTTGTTCTAAACTTTAATAACTACCGGCAAAACCATTGGCCTTCTTTTAGTAGCGCCAAATAAAAACTGTCCAATTTCATTTCTAATTTTGTTTTTAATATAATCATCATCAGCTGGGGTTTCTGGGTTTTGATCTCTGACTATTTTTTTAACTCTATCTCTGGTTTTTTCTATTAAATCTCTATTTTCCTTCATGTAAATAAAACCTCGAGAAATTAAGTCAGGACTACCAATTAAAGCGCCAGATTTAGCATCAATAGTGGCAATAACAACAATCATTCCATCTTCGGCCATCATTCTTCTATCACGAAGAACTATACTAGAAACATCTCCAACCCCTAAACCATCAACCATTACATACTCTGTTGGAACTTTTTCTTTAGTTAAAGTTCCAATGACATTATATTTTTTATTAGCAATTATTTTTTCTCCTTTTTTAAATTCTACTACCTGACCATTATCAGCTACAAAAATATTTTCTTTAGGAATACCAATCTGTTCGGCTAAATCTGCATGAGCCTGAAGCATATAATGATTAGCCTCAATTGGCATAAAATACTGTGGTTTAATAAGTCTCATCATTAACTTTAAATCTTCTTGCTTGGCGTGACCTCCAGCATGAATGTCCATCATCTTATAATGAATTATTTTAGCTCCTTGTCTAACCACCATATCCATTAAATTTTGAATACTTCTTTCGTTCCCAGGAATGACTGAAGAAGAAAAGATGACAGTATCTCCCTGTTTTAAACTAATAGAACGATGTTCTCCATTTACCACTCTTGATAAGAAAGCATTACTTTCTCCTTGAGCTCCGGTTCCAATAATAATAATCTTATCGTCTCTCACTCTGTTTAAATCACGATCTTCAACTATAATTTTTGGGTCAAATTTCAAATAACCAATCTGATGTGCCACCTCAACGTTTTCATTCATACTTCTTCCTTGAAGAGATATACGACGACCGTATTTAGTTGCTAAATCAAAAATCTTTTGAACACGACTAAGTTGTGAAGCAAAGGTTCCAATAATAATTCTGCCGGTAATTTTATCAAACAATTTACCCATTTCATCTCCGATGGCTGATTCTGAAACTTGATAACCAGGATGGGTGGCATCAGTTGAATCTGACATTAAAAATAAAATATCATCTGAGCCAATTTGAGCTATACGATTTAAATCAGCTGGTTTATCATTTACTGGTGAAAAATCTATTTTAAAATCACCAGTATGCACTATTTTGCCAAGTGGTGTTGTAATAATAGCTGCAAAACAATCAGGGATAGAATGATTAACTCTAAAAAATTCTATACTCAACTTATCTGATAATTTGATTTTATCATTTTCAGTTATTTCTTTTATTTTAAGAGTTGGCGCATCTCTGAATTCAACTGCTCTTTTTCTAACCAATCCAGCCGTCATTTTACCCATTAACATTGGAGGGTTGCCAATTTTACCCATAATATGAGGAATTCCGCCAATATGATCATAGTGCCCATGAGTTATAAAAACAGCTTTAATCCAATCTTTTTTGTCTTCTAAATAGGAAACATTAGGAATAATATAATCAATACCAGGCATGTCTTCTTCTGGAAACTGCAAACCCATGTCAATAATTATTATTTCTTTTTCATACTCAACCAACATCATATTGCGACCAACCTCTTCCAAGCCACCTAGGGCCATTATTCTTAATTTACCGCTCAAATCTTTAGGCGCTAAATTAACAAATTGATCACGCGAATCATTACCTGAGTTAATCATTTTCTTTCCATTAAATGGAGGTCGACGATTATAATTTGAAGATCTGTTATCTCTTCCTCTAAAACTCCTGCTAGGAGAAAAATCTTTTTTATTTGTTGTGTTTGTCCTTTTAACAAGATGACTACTTGTTTTTTCTGTATTATCTTTCTTTTCCGATGGAGAAGGTAATACTGATTTGTATTTTCTAATCATAAAATTACTAAAAAGCAGATAAAATCTGTTTTTTAAAAAAGTATTAAATTTTTATATATTTTAGAAGTTAATTCTTCGTTTAGTTTTTATATACCAAGAAGCAATATCGCTAAATCTATCAGCTGGATCTGAAATGGCTGAAACGTCAAAACCTTTTATTTTTTTATCTTGAACATAAGTATAGTTAGGGAAATAAAGGAAAACTGCTGGCAAATCATTGTTTAATAATTCTTGAAATTTTTTATATTTTTCAATTCTATCGTTAATATTTAAACTCATTCTAGCTTCTTCTAATAACTTATCAACCTCTTTGTTTTTATAAGAAACAACATTTAAACCATTTTCACCTGATTGAGATGAGTGCCAAAACAAATAAGAATCTGGATCATTGCCGACTACTTGGCTTAAAAGTAAAATTTCAAAATTTTTATTTTTAATTATTTCACTTTGAATTTGATTGGAGTCTATAATTTTTACAAAAGTTTTAACACCAATAGCCTCCCAGTTAGATTTTATAAAATTAGCGACATCAATATTGTCAGATAAATTAACGGTAGTTAATTTCATAAATAAATATTCACTACCCTTAATTCTCCATGATCCACTCATTTCATAATTTTCAGCCTCTACTTCGCTTAATATTTTTTTCTTAATTTGCCAATCATTAATTAACTCTACTTTTTCCCTGCTTGTTTTTAATTTTTCTTCATACTCCAAAACTAAAAGCTCATTACTGTCTGAAGCCTCTAACCCTTCAACTGTCTCCACTGACTCTTCTTCAGAGTTTTCCCCAGAATCGTCTTCAGAATCTTCCTCAGACTTTTCTTTAATTTCAACTTTATTTTTTTCTAAGGTAATAAGATCTCTAATCAAGGAAACCTCCTCTTCACTGATTGTTATTTCTTGCCATTTTAAATCTTCTAATATTTTTTTAGCCTCCTCTGGATTATAATTATATTTTTCAATTTCATTATTATAGGCAAAATTATTAGGAAGAATTGGACCATAAGCTAAACCAGCATTGGCTGAAAAAATATCATTGATTAAAGAATTCTTATCAACAGAAATAGTCAAGGCCTTTCTAATATCTTTATTTTGCAAAATTTGACTATTTTTTTGATTAAAAAACAAAGAAGATATTTGTGGTAGATTCAATCTATGAAAATTCAAAGAATTTTGAGAAATTAAATTATCTTTCAAATTATTGGGCAAATAACTAATACCATCCACCAAATTGTTATTTAAAGAATCTATTAAGCTCTCAAAATAAGGAAAAAATTTGAAATTTAAATTTGTAATATAAGGAACTTGACCATAATACTTATCGTTAGCTACCAAGGTCATTTCTTTTATTTCCCCGAATTTATTTTTAGCTAAAGACTTGAATTTGTAAGGACCAGATCCTATTGGGTTTAAATTAAGTTCAGCTAATAAAGCATTTTTAGGTTCGACGCCAACCCACAAATTTTGAGGCAATATTCCAAAAGTTAACATCTCCAAGAAAGCAGCATAAGGTTCGGCCAAAATAAATTTAAAATTACTTTCATCTATCTTTTCTATTTCAACACCAACAAAAGAAGATCTAAGCGGAGATCCATACTCCTGGTTTTTAATAGCTTCAAAAGTAAAAACAATATCATCAACGCTTAATTTTTCATCATGATGCCAATAAATATTATTTTTAATTTTAAAACTATATTCTTTTCCATCTTCACTTATTTCATATTTATCAACCAAATCATTAATCAGCAAACCATCAATATCTCTTTTAAATAAAGAAGAAAAAATAAGAGAGCTTAAATCACGATCAACATCATTGGCTAGGTCATAAAGTGGATTTATGTTCTTAGGAAATCCAAGAAGAGCTTCAGAGTAAAGACCACCACTTTCTGGCACTATTTCTAGATTTTTTTTATAAAATCTAAAACCTAAAAAAATCAAAGAAAACAAAATTAAAGATAAAGAAACATAAATAAATATTTTTTCTTTAAAGCTTAAAACTTTTTTAGTATATTTCATCTGTCTGAAGCTAGGAATTTTATGAGGCGACAAAGAATAAACCAATTTCTTGTCTAAATCTTCATAATTTTCTTTATAAACATCTTCTCCTTCTTCTTTTTTTCTTCTATTAAAAAAAGAAAAAAGATTAGAAATAAAAAATCGCTTGCTCTTTTTGAGGCCTTCTTTTAGATTTCTTTTTTGATTAAATAAACTCACAAAAAAATATATTAAGATTCACCTAGGAATCAATATAGAAGAACCTATTTACTTAAAAGTAAATTGGCGATTGAATTGGCAAAAAACAAAACTGCCAAAACTATAGTTAAAACAAAAAGCTTTTTTTCAATACCTCTTTTAGTTAAAAAGACGGCGCTATTTCCACCAAAAACACTACCTAAGGCCGCTCCTTTGTTTTGAAGTAAAATAACTATTATTAAAAGAATTGATATTACTATTTGACTGATTTTAATCCAAGACATATTTATTTAATGTTTGATTTAACTTTTTCTACTATTAAAGCTAAAACTTTTTTATTATTAACAGCTAAATCGGCTAAAATCTTTCTATCAACGGCAATATTTTCTTTTTTTAAAGCTCCCATGAATTTTGAATAAGAAAGGCCATGGTCTTTTACAAAAGCACCAATTTTAATTTGCCATAAAGCTCTGGCTGTTCTTTTCTTTTTTCGACGATCAACAAAAGCATGAGCGCCAGCTTTAGTTCTAGCTGTTCTAGCTAGTTTTATAAGCTTTTTTCGTCCCCATTTATAACCTTTAACCTGTTTTAATACTTTTTTTCTTCTCTTGGAGTGCATTACTCCTCTTTTTACTCTTGGCATATTATAGAAATGAAACTAAAAACGAAAGTTTTTTAAATTCAAAATTAATAATTAACTGTACGGAGTTAACCTTTTAACGGTTCTCTCTAATGTTTTAGACAAAGTCATATCTCTTCTTTTTTGTCTTGTAACGTTACCTGATTCACGAGAATTAAAGTGATCTTGTCCAGCCTTGCGATGTTTTACCTTGTCCTTAGCTGTCTTTGTAAAACGCTTAGTAGTTGCTTTATGAGTTTTTATTTTCGGCATATTTTTAATTAAAAGCTAAAAAATCAGGCCTAAACCTGTTTTTTTGTCTATTTTACCTTATTAACTAATATTATACTAAAGCCTCCGGGCTGTTTTGTCAAGCCCTGCTCTTCTTCTATGGATAATTCTGGCTTGCCCTTTAAACTAGAACAAAACTCTAGCATAAGTTCTCTAGCCTTATCAGCGTGTTGTTTTTCCCTACCTCGAAGATTTAAATCAATTTTAACCTTATTACCTTTAATTAAAAATTTAGCAGCTTGTTCTACCCTAACATCAAAATCATGTTTACTTATTCTGAAAGTAAGTCTAATATTTTTCATTTCTACTTTTTTCTGTAAAACCTTTTGCTTGTGCCTTTTCTTTTCTTGTTCGTACTTAAATTGACCCAAATCTAATATTTTAGCTACCGGCATATCAGCCTTAGGATTAACTTCTACCAAATCTAAACCAACCTCCTTGGCCATTTCAATGGCTTTGTAGGTTTCTATTATTCCAACATTTTCTCCGTCTTCATCAATCAAAAAAACTTTTTCAGCCTCGATTTTTTCATTAGACTTAAATTGTTTTTGATTTTTATTTTTATCAACCTTGGGGAATCTAAACTTTCTTCTCATTTTTAGTTAAATTTAATTTTAAAATAGAAATTAATTGAGCGGGTAAGGGGAATTGAACCCCTCTCTCGACCTTGGCAAGGTCGCATAATAGCCACTATACGATACCCGCAACGTGCCGCGGGGGAGAATCGAACTCCCACGATATTACTATCACTGGATTTTAAGTCCAGCGCGTCTACCAGTTCCGCCACCACGGCCTAATTTTTTGTTTGTGGAGATGACGGGAATTGAACCCGTGTCCAATAAGTTTTTTCAAATACTTTTACAAGATTATCTCAATTAATTGTTTCACTATTGTTTTTAAAAATTGAGCGAAAAAAAACAATAGCTATCTTTCTTTATTTTCAAGTTTTTGAAGAAAGATACCCAAAAACTCTATCCCTATAAATGACACCGGCGATTGGCTATAAGGAATTACCAGACCGATGGTTGAGCTAATTTATTAAGCTACAACAGGGGCGAAAGCTGGAACTTTCCATGAGAAAGCAGCCTTCTTTAAAGTGTTTTTTGCACTTATTTTTTTGAGCAGGTTAAGCGATGCTCAGCGCTCCTTGAATACTTGAAAATGATCTTAATGTCGAAGCCGATCATCCCCAAAAAATACTACAAACTTGTTTTTAACTTACTTTTTAATAAAGTTTTTATCTGTCGATTTTCATCTCTTTTTTTAATACTTTCCCTCTTGTCATAAGTTTTTTTTCCTCGTCCAACTGCTATCTCTAACTTTATAAAACTGCCTTTAGTATATAACTTAACTGGAATAACTGTCAAGCCCTTTTCTTGTTTTTTAGAAAATAAATGGTCTAATTCTTTTTTCCTCAATAAAAGCTTACGATCTCTTTCAGCATTATAATCATCCATCTGCCCAGCAAATTTATATAAAGAAACATGACAGCCAATTAAATAAGCAGCTATTTTTCCACTTTCATCAGGTTTGAAGGAAATATAAGCCCCCTTTAAATTAACCTGACCAGATCTAATAGATTTAACTTCATGCCCGAACAAAACCAAACCAACATCATAAGTTTCTAAAAACTCATAATCAAAGCTGGCTCTTTTATTTATTGCTAGAATCATCTTTTAATATATTCCACTTTTTTAGAGAATCAATTGTTTTTTGATTAAGCAAGCTATTTTCTAAGTAAGCTTTGTAATGAGGGCTTTCTATGTTCTTGATTGCCTCTGGGCTTTTTTCGTATTTTTTTCTAGTTACTTCAATCTCTTTACTCAACTCAGCTTCAGAAATATTCATTTTCTCCTCCTTGGCGATTTCTTTTAAAATTAAAGCACTCTTAACCCTTTTAGTGGCATTAGGCAATATTTCCAACATTAATTGATCTTGGCTCTTATTAATGCTCTGTAAATAATCAGCAAACTTACCACCCTGAGAAGCGATGCTACTTTCCATTTCTTTCATCATTAAGCTAGCTTCATTTTTAATTAAACTTTCAGGAATATCGCCAAACTTTGAATCGTCTACAATTTTTTCTAAAAGCTTAATTTCCATCTTTTGATCATCCTCTCTTTGTTTCTGAATTTCAACTGTCTTTTGAATATTTTCTTTCAAAGCGGCTACATTTTTAAACTGAAAAATTTTAGCCAAATCATCATTTAATTCTGGCAATTCTCTTCGATAAACCTCTTTAATTTCAACTTTAAAATCAACTAATTTACCAGCTAAATTTTTATTATAATGTTTTTCTGGATAAACCAAATTAAACTCTTTTTTATCACCCTTTTTTAGACCAACAATATTTTTATCAAAGCCATCAACAAAATAATTCTTACCAGTTAAAATTGTAACCTCTGGATTTTGACCATCTTCAACCGGAACATTGTCAATAAACAAATTAACACTGGCGATAACCTTGTCGCCCTTTTCTATGCTCTTATCAGAAATAGTTTCCTTTGCTCTCATTTCCAATAAATCATTAATAATTTTATTGACCTCCTCTTCTTTGACCACAAGTTTTTCTTGCTTTAAACCTAGGTCTTTATATTTACCCAATTTTACTTCAGGTAAAATTGAAACTTTTATTTTATATTCAACCGGATTGTTAGGGGCTAGTTTTGTTATTTCTACTTCAGGCTGACCAACAACTTCTTTGTCCTTAAGATTTTCATCAATAATTTTGTAAATATTTTTATTCAAAGAAATTTTAACAGCCTCTTCCATGATAGCCAGTTCTCCAATTTTTTGTTTTAAAACACTTAAAGGAGCTTTGCCAGGACGAAAACCTTCTATTTTTACTTCCTTAGACAAAGATTCAGCACCTTTTTCCATTAAAGGAGTCATTTCTTCAACGCTTAATTCAACGCTTAATTCAACTTGTCCTTTTTCTAAATCTTTTCTTGTAACATTCATAAATATAAAAAATTAATTAATAATCAGTTTTTTTATTATAACAAAAAAATATAAAAATAAAAGCCTTGTTTCTAAAAAAGCAAGGAAATAGTCCTTGCTTTTTTATATTAGCAAATTTCAGCTAAGATTTACAATAACAATCCAATAATCAACAAAGCTACGATATTAATAATCTTAATCATTGGATTAATCGCTGGCCCAGCGGTGTCCTTATAAGGATCACCAACGGTATCACCAGTTACAGCTGCTTTATGAGCATCTGATCCTTTTCCACCAAAATGACCTGATTCAATGTATTTTTTAGCATTATCCCAAGCACCACCGCCTGAAGTCATAGAAATAGCTACAAAAATACCTGTGATAATTGAACCAATTAATAATCCGCCCAAAGCTTCTACTCCTAATAAAAAGCCAACCAAGATTGGGGCTACAACTGGAATTAAAGCTGGAACAATCATGGCCCTTAAGGCTGATTTAGTTACGATATCTACTGTTCTGCCATAGTCTGGTTTTTGGCTTCCATCCATAATGCCTGGTTTTTCTTTAAATTGAGCTCTAACATCTTCCACTACTGAACCGGCTGATTTACCAACAGCTCTCATGGCCAAAGATCCAAAATAATAAGGAAGTAATCCTCCAATAAATAAGCCAACTAAAACACTAGGATTATCAATAGCAAAAACATATTTTTCTCCAGCTCTATAAGTATAATCAGCAAATAATACTAAAGTAGCCAAGGCAGCACTACCAATGGCATATCCCTTAGTAACAGCCTTGGTTGTGTTACCAACAGCATCTAATGGATCAGTTATGTTTCTAATATCCTCTCCTAATTCAGCCATTTCAGCAATTCCTCCAGCATTATCAGTAATTGGACCGTAAGAATCAATAGCGACTATAATACCAGCCATTGAAAGCATGGCCACCGCAGCAATAGCAATACCGTATAAACCAGCCAAACTATAAGCTCCTAAAATAGCAGAAGCGATTACTAAAATTGGCAACATTGTTGATTCCATAGAAACAGCTAAGCCAGCAATAACGTTTGTTCCATGACCAGTTTTTGAAGCTTCAGCAATATCTTTAACAGGACTAAATTTAGTTGAAGTATAATATTCAGTTATAAATACAATTAAGCCAGTAACCACCAAACCAATTAAAGCACTTAAATAAATATTTAAAAATGGGAAAACAGAATTATCAGCCATAAACCATTTAATAGCTGGGTAAAAAGCAATAGCTGAAATTAAACCAGAAGCTATCAAACCTTTATACAAAGCTTGCATGATGTTTTTATTTTTTCCCAATCTAATAAAGTAAATACCAATAATAGAAGAAATAATTGAAATACCTCCTAGAAATAAAGGTAATAATATTTTGTCGCTAGAATCACCAAAAAATATTAAACCTAACACCATGGCAGCAATTGAAGTAACAGAGTAAGTTTCAAAAAGATCGGCGGCCATACCAGCACAGTCCCCAACATTGTCACCAACATTATCAGCAATAACAGCTGGATTTCTTGGATCATCTTCTGGAATATCAGCCTCAACTTTTCCAACAAGATCAGCCCCAACGTCAGCTGCCTTAGTATAAATACCTCCACCTAAACGGGCGAAAATTGAAATTAAAGACCCTCCAAAACCAAAGCCGATTAAAGCATGTAAATCTCTAGTTATAAAATAAAAACCAGCAGTTCCCAATAAAGCCAAGCCAACAACCAACATACCAGTGATACTACCACCTTTAACGGCCACATCTAAAGCCTTTTTTAGACCTCCACGAGCTGCTTCAGTTGTTCTAACATTAGCTCTAACACTAATGTGCATACCAATGTATCCTGCTAAAGCTGATAAAACAGCACCTGACAAAAAAGCCAAGGCAGTTATAATTCCCAAAGAAGGAACTAAAGCAATAATTACAAATAAAATTAAAGCAACAATCGCAACCGTCTTATATTGACGATTTAAAAAAGCTTTGGCACCAGCCTGAATTGCACTGGCAATTTCTTGCATTTTTTCATTACCTTTAGGAAGTTTTAAAATCGAATTGATCAAAAAAGCCCCAAAGATTATAGCCACTAAAGAACTGGCGATAATAAAGATTTCAATCATAAATTTGATTATCTAAATAAACAAAGATGATTATTTAGATTTTTTTATAATTATTTTTTTAATTTTTTATTTTAATTATTTTTTCTCAATTTTCTTTTTAGACTCTTTTTTAGCTTCTTTTTTAACAGGCTTTTTTTCTGTCTTAGCTTCTTTTTTAGGCTCAACCTCTTTCGTTTTTGCTTTTGTTTTTGTTTTCTTTTCTATCTTTTTTTCTGCTTTTACTTCTGTCTTTTCTTCTACATTTTCTTCTGCTGGCAAATTATTTTCTTGATCTTCCTCAATTTCTTTTACTATCTCTTCTGAACCATTGTCAATCTCTTCTTCTGAATTATATGGTAAAATATCTATTTTCCAACCAGTTAAACGAGCAGCTAGGCGAGCATTTTGACCAGCCTTACCAATAGCCAAAGAAAGTTTTTCAGGATCAACTTTAACTATGGCTCTCTTTAATTTTTCATCAGTTTTAATGCTTAAAATTTTAGCTGGAGCCAAAGCATTGGCAATATATTTGTTTGGATCTTCGTTGTATTCAACAATATCAATTTTTTCACCTCCAAGTTCATTAATTATAGTTTGAATTCTAACTCCCCTTTGACCAACACAAGAACCAACTGGATCAATATTTTCTGAATCAGTGTAAATAGCCACCTTTGATCTAGATCCAGCCTCTCTAGCAATACTTTTTATTTCAATTAAACCATTGGCCAACTCTGGAATTTCCATCATAAAAATTTGACGGACAATCTCTTCTGATTTTCTAGATAAAACTATTTCAGCTCCTCTAACACCAGATCGAACTTCCTTAATATAAACTTTTATTCTTCCACCAACATTATATCGCTCTCCATATATTTGTTCATCCATTGGTAAAATACCGATAGCCTTATCAAGATCAACAAAGACTAAACGACCCTCAACTCTCTGAATAAGTCCATTAACAACACCACCCTCCTGATCTTTAAATTCATTAAAAATTGTTTCTTTTTCTATTTCTCTGATTTTTTGAACAATAACTTGCTTGGCTGTTTGAGCAGCCATACGCCCATAACCTTCTGGCTCTTCTAAGTCAAAAACAATTTCATCACCAATCTTAGCATCTTTTTTAATTAATAAAGCATCTTTTAACTGAATTTCTGTTTTAGGATTAAATTTTCTTTCTTCTTCTCCAATTAAAGTTTCCTCTTCTTTATTTTCCATTAAATCGGCTCTTGGCTCTCTTTCTTTTCTGTTTATTTTTTGTTTTTTCAATTCTTCTATTTTTTGAAGCAAAGCTTCTTCTTCTTTTTCCGTCAAATCTTCAACCACAGTTTTAACATCAGAAATTTTTGATTGAGATGTCTCTGGGTTAAAAACAACTTTAATATTTTGCAGTTTATTACCGTAATCTTTACGATAAGCTGCGGCTAAAGCTGATTCGATAGCTGAAACGACTAAATCATAATTGATTTTTTTTTCTTCACAAACCTGCTTAATAGCATTTATTAACTCCGACATATTTTTGAATCTATTACTAAATTAATAAAATAGTAATAAAAAATTTATTAATACCTAAAATTAAAGCTAATTGATATCAATTAGCTTTATAACTTCATTATAACAAAAATTTAAAAAAAGACAATACTTAAACAGAATTTATTCCCACTGATAATAACCAGCATTTCCATCTTCTATATATTTTTTATCTAATCTTCTTAAAACAAAAAGGGTGATAGACCAAGCAAAACTTATTATAACCAAACCAATAATAGCATTTTTTAAAATAGCTTTAGAACTAGAAATAGAGTCTTCGTTGCCAGCCGAGGTCATCCATCTAAATCCAGCATAAATCATTAAAATAACAGTAATAATACCCAATAAACCCAAAATAACGTTTATTATTTTAACAATTTGATATCTTATATCAGTTGGAGAACTTTTACTCTCTCCAAAAGCGGATTCTACCCCACCATCTAGTAAATCCTGTTGATCCCAAAGATTGGAAGCATGAGCGCCATTTGAGAAAGAAAATACTAACAATAAAGAAACAATTAAAACATTTAAAAAATTTTTAGCTTTTTTCATAAAATTATGATAATATTTTTGTGAGCTCTTGGAGCACCAATTAATTTGATTATAATAATATTATATATTATTTATTCTAAAAAAACAATAAAATGGAATTAAAAAGAAAAATAGCCAAAAACACCTTAGTTCAAATAATCGGAAAAGTGCTTTCTACTATCTTGGGTATAATGTCTTTGGCGATAATGGCTAGATATTTAGGTACTAGTGGATTTGGAAAATACTCAACCATTATTACTTTTGTTTCTTTTTTTGCTATGTCAGCTGACTTGGGCCTAACTTTAATTAGTGCTCAAATAATAAGTCGCCCCGATGAAAACCAAAATAAAGCTTTAAGCAATTTATTTACTTTAAGACTAATATCAGCCCTAATTATTATTGGGCTAGCTCCCTTAAGTATTCTTTTTTTTCCTTATGCGCCTGAAATAAGAATGGGTGTTTTAATTTCAACTCTAATCTTTTTATTTCCAGCCTTAAATCAAATTCCAACCGCTCTATTTCAAAAAAATCTAAAAATGGAAAAAGTGATGGCTTCAGAAGTTTTATCTAAAACCTTATTGGTTTTTCTTATTTTTTTAGCAGCTAAATTAGACAAGGGATTAAATGGAATGTTGTGGGCCTCTGTCTTTGGTTCTTTGTTTGGTTTTATGCTTCTCTGGTTCTATAGTAAAAAAACATCTAAAATTACCCTAGAATTTGATTTTACTTTCTGGAAAAAAATAATTACAAAAAGTTGGCCACTGGCAATTACTATTATTTTGAATCTACTCTATCTTAAAGGTGATATTTTAATTTTATCTCTTTTTAAAAGCGAACAGGAAGTAGGAATATATGGAGCATCATATCGAGCCATTGAAGTTATTGGTACAATTCCCTATATGTTTGCTGGTATTATGCTTCCTATTTTTACCAAAAATTGGTTTTCCCAAAAAACTGATTTTTTAAAAAAACTCATGCAGAAATCTTTTGATTTTATGATTATTTTAGCCTTACCGCTAGCTATTGGCACTCAGTTTATAGCCACCAAAGTGATGACTGTAATAGCTGGACAAGATTTTAATGCTAGTGGAAGACCTTTACAAATATTAATATTATCAACTTCCATTTTATTTATTAGCTCTGTTTTTTCTCATATTATAATCGCTATCGAAAAACAAAAAAAAGTTATTGGACTCTATATTTTTACAGCTATCAGCTCTCTAATTCTTTACTTATTTTTAATTCCTAAGTATTCTTACCTAGGAGGAGCAATAGTTACTATCTATAGCAATTTAGTAATTTTAATAGGAACTATCTGGGTAGTTAAAAAATATACAAATTTTCTGCCAAAAATACAAATATTATCTAAAACTTTTTTAGCGTCTTTAGGGATGGCTGCTTTGATGTTTTTAATTCCTCCTAGTTATTATCAAAACAATTTCTTGCTATTAATAAGTGTTTTTTTAGCAGCTATTTTTTATTTTTCTCTACTATACATTTTAGGCGGAATAAGTAAGGAAGATCTAAAAACATTTATGCCTCAAACAAAAAATTAATTTTAAAAATATGAATATTCAAATAATATCCGATCAAAAAGATTACCTAATAATAAATAAACCAGCTGGCTTAATTGCTCACGGTGGTAAGGGTATAAAAGAAAAAACACTAAGTGATTGGCTAATAGAAAATTATCCAGAAATTGCCAAAGTTGGCGATGACCCAGAAAGACCGGGCATAGTTCATCGCCTAGACAAAGAGGCTAGTGGTTTAATGCTTATACCAAAAAATAATGAAGCTTTTGAATTTTTTAAAAATCAGTTTAAAAATAGAAAAATAAAAAAAGAATATCTAGCTTTAGTTTATGGAAAAATAGAAAAAGAATATGGAGTTATAGATTTTCCAATAAAAAGATCTTCTCAGGGGTTTAAAATGGCCGCCATCCCTTCTCCTAAAAATGAAAATGAATTAGAGCTACTAAGAAGTGGGAGAGGAGAATATGCTAATTATTTAGAAGAATACAATAAAATAAACCAAGAAGGTGAAACAAAAAACGAAGAAGAGGCAGAGATTAATAAAGAAAATAAAACAGAAAAAGAAACAGAAGGGGCACAAGGTGATGTAGGAGAAAAAACAGAAGAAAAAAAAATGAACAATAGAGCTAGGGGCGGACTAAAAGCTCTGGAAAAATCCAGACAAGCAATTACTGAATTTAAAGTTGTTAAAAAATTTATTAATTTTACTTTAGTTAGAGCTATAATTAAAACCGGCCGAACCCATCAAATTCGTGTTCATTTTTTTGCTTATGGTCATCCACTTTTGGGAGATAATTTATACAGTAATAAAAAATCAAAAATTAAAAATCAAAAAATAAAACCAGGGAGAATATTTTTGATAGCTGACACTTTAGGCTTTAAGGATTTAAATGGAGATTGGCAAGAATTTAAAATTGAGATGGATGAAAATTTGGAAGGTATTTTGGATAGAATTAAATAATTTTTAAAATAAGCTCAAAGAAAAAAAACCGCGAAAAGCGGTTTTTTTATTTTATAAAACAATCTATTAAAATCAGAAAATTAAAATCAGAAAATTTTAATAATTAATTATTTTTAGTTTAAGAAATTTTTATCTCTTATCTTTTATAATTATTCCATGAAAAAAGTAATTATAAAAAAAATAATTTTATTATTTTTAATTTTATTTCCTAAAATATCTTTAGCTCAAGACCTGCCAATTATTATTAATCAAGTTTTGATTGGTCAAAACGAAGAAGTAAAAAATGAATTTATAGAATTATATAATCCCAACGACTCTCCATTAAACTTAGAAGGTTATAGCCTAAAAAAGAAAACTGCTGGCGGCACAGAATCCAATTTAGTTTCAACAAAAAATTTTCTAGGAATTATTCCGGCCAAAGGATTTTTTTTAATATCTAGCTTGGAATTTAAAGAAATAAAAGCAGATTTAAGTTATTCTAGCACCGCCTCTCTTTCCATTAATAATTCTCTTCTTTTATATAACCAAAATAAAGAAGTAATTGATAAAATTGGATGGGGAGGCTCTTCAGACTTTTATCAAAAACCAATAATTAACCCCGAAAAAAATGAATCAATAAAAAGAATTAAATTTAATTATGACAAACCCAATAACGCCGAAGACTTTATAATAAATTCAGATTTAATTGAAATTAGAAATTCTAAAAATGAAATAATTACAATTAAAAATTATTTGGAAAATGCAGATAACATTGAAAAAGAAAGCACTAAAAAAGAAAATAATATTTATAAACTAAAAATAAGTGAAATAAAAAAAGCAAAAAATAGAACAAAAATAAAAACCGAAGGAATAGTCATTAATCTTCCAGGAGAATTTGGCTCACAATATTTTTACATTTTAGAAGAGACTGAAAATCAAAAAAATTATCTTGAGTGCATGCAAATATATAATTATTATAAAAAATTTCCCGATTTAAAAATTGGAGACAAAATAAAGGTCACGGGAGAACTGTCTATAAATGAGTCAGTAATTAAAATAAAAACAAAGGAAGCTCAAGATATAATAATATTGTCTTCTAATAATGATTGGCCAGAAATGAAAGAAACTCCAATATCATCTTTAAACGAATTACCAAATGATAGTTTGGTTAAAATCAAAGGAGAAATAAACCAAAACAGAGCTAACATGATCTATATAGATGACGGAGAAAAAGAAATAATAATAGAAATTAAAAAAGGAACTAAAATTAATAAAAAAACATTAGAAGAAGGTAACTTTTATACAATCGAAGGATTGTTAGTTAAAAAAGAAAATGAAATAGAAATATTACCACTTTCAGAAAAATCAATTAAAAATTTAAACCAAGTCGACAAAGAAAGTATTGGAGAAATAATAAAAGAAAATCCTTTAGTACTTAAATCAGAAAAAAGGACAAAAGAAAAAATAATAATAAAATATTTTTTAATAACTACTGGCGGTATTGTTTTTTATTTTTTATTAGAGAAAAAAATAAAGAAATTTTTAAAATAAAAAAAAGGAGCTAAGTTAGCCTCCCCATGTTTAATATTTTTTTATTGGTTTAAACCAAAAAAATACATTTTTGTCAATATCTTGTTAAAAAACTCAATAATTGCTATTATTTATTTATATTTATCATTAATTTTTTAAATTTAATATAGTTTTTTGTTTTTAAATTTCAAAACAAAAACTCCAAATTCTATGGAAAAACACAAAGAGCATCATGAAAAACATGAAGAAAAAAAAGAAATTAAAACCGAAAAAATAAGTGAAGCAAAAAAACAACAACAAAAGACAGTTTTTGTAATTATTTCAGCTGTCGTTTTAGGTTTATTGGCTCTGTTAATTTTTAAATTCCCTCCAAAAGAGAAAGGAATTTTAAGTATCGAAGAAGCCAAAACTAAAACAGAGACGTTTATTAACGAAAACTTAATGATGCCTGGAACCAAAGCAACTATTACTAACATCGAGGAAGAATATGGACTTTACAAAGTTTCAGTTGATGTTGGCTCTGGGGAGGTCATCGAATCATACATCGACAAAAAAGGAGTTCTTTTTTACCCTCAAGCACTTGAAATAGATAATTATGTTAACCCTTACTTGAGTGAAGAAACAATAAACATAGAAGACCTGGAAATGGCAAGTGGAAGTGAAGAAATTATAGTCGAATAAAAATAAACAAACAAAAAACACCCTTAAAAGGGTGTTTTTTTTATTACCAAAACTTTAAACTTATTTTTTTCTTTGTAAATAAGAAAAAATATCAAAAGCAGCCACAGCACCCTCGCTACAAGCAGTAATAACTTGATTAAAATGATTAGAGTTAGTAGTTAAATCTCCAGCTGCCCAAAGACCTTCAATATTTGTTTTTTGCCCTTGATCAACTTTCAAAAAATTCCTCTTATTTTTCTCTACTCCCAATTGATCGGATAAAAAATTATCAGGATCAGTACCAATTTCGACAAACAAACCATCCAATATTAAAGAAGATAATTCTCCTTTTTTATCTAAATTAATCTCTGTTAACTTTGTTTCGCCTTTCAAATCTTTTACTTGAGTATTAAATAAAACTTCAATTTTTTCATTTTTATTAACTTGATCAATCCAAGCAACCTCCCCATTAAATTTTTCTCCCCTAACCAACAAGTAAACTTTTTGAGCCACTTCGGCCAAATACAAAGCTGCCGTTAATGCGCTGTTTCCACCACCAACAACAGCCACAACCTTGTCTTTAAAGAACATAGCATCACAAGTGGCACAATAAGCCAAACCTTTTCCTAAATACTTATGTTCATTTTCTATATTTAAACTTCTATGCTTAGTTCCAGTGGCAAGCAAAATTGTTTTAGCTTGAAACGTTTTTTGACTTTCAGTTTCAAGCTCAAAAATTTCTCCTTCTTTTTTAATTTTAGCAATTCTTTCCATTGATAATATTTCAGCTCCTAAATGAACAGCATTGTTTTGCATTTTAGTCATCAAATCAAAACCATTTATATCCATTTCAGTCGGAAAATTGCAAATACTATGAGCTTCAGTAATGAGACCCCCAGGTATTTCTCCAACAACCAAATGGTTCAACTTATAACGAGAAGCATAAATAGAAGCCGTTATGCCAGCCGGCCCAGCACCAATAATTATTAAGTCGTAAATCATATAAAATATTTTAGTCCCGTCATTCAAATAAATCACCTTCTAAATGATTCAATAAATCCAATTTACTTAAACTAGATCCCAGCTTTCGTCGCGTAAACTCGCCTTGCTCGTACGCAACTCGCTGGGATGACAGGGAAAGAGTATTAATTACAAATTTCCTCTTAGTTTTTCGGCCTTAATTATTCTTTCTAAAGCAATAATATAAGCCGCTTTTCTAAGATCAATTTTTTTATCTAATTCTAAGTGTTTGTTATAAACGTTATGCCAAGATTTTATCATTCTTTCGTTTAGTAGTCCAGCTAAATAATTTTGATCTAAAATATTACCAGTTCTATTTTGACTCCACTCGAAATAACTAACCAAAACACCACCAGCATTGGCCAAAATATCGGGTACAACAGTTATACCTTTGTCAAATAAAACCTTATCAGCTTCATAGCTAATAGGGCCGTTGGCAATCTCAACCACCTGTTTAGCCTTAATTTTATCAGCATTATTTTCAGTAATCTGATTTTCCAAGGCACTTAAAATCAAGATATCAACATCTAATTCTAAAAGTTCATCATTAGAGATGGCCTTGTAATCAGAAAAAGCGGATACAACCCCAAACTCTTCCTTGAATTTTATCAATTCGTTAATATCGATTCCTTCTTCGTTATGAACTCCTCCTCGACTATCATTGGCAGCCACTATCTTAAAGCCATCAGCATAAAGCATCTTAGCAACATTAAGTCCGGCATTTCCGAAACCTTGGATGGCAACAGTTAATCCTTTTTCTGGAAGCCCTAAAGTTTTAACCATTTCCAAAATTACTAAATAAGCGCCCTTGGCAGTTGAATCACTTCGAAGGGCGATGCCACCTAGCTCAACTGGTTTACCAGTAATCATTCCTGGCTCATGGTGACCAATATTTTTTTCATATTGATCAAGCATCCAAGACATAGTTTGAGGATTGGTATAAACATCGGGAGCTGGAATATCTTTATCTTGACCTAAAACTTTATAAAAAGAGTCTATATATTTACGAGAAACTTTTTCCAAAAATTTAGTATCATGTTCCTTGGGATTAAATTTAACCCCACCTTTAGCACCACCATAAGGAAGATCTAAAAGAGAATTTTTTAAACTCATCCAAAAAGCCAGAGACTTCACCTCGTCTTCACTAACCTCAGGATGAAATCTAATTCCACCCTTACCTGGACCTAAAGCACGATTAGAAATAATTCTCCAGGCAGGAAATTTTTGACCATCAACTTCTAATTCAGCATGAGAAACTAATTTTGGTTCTAATAAATATTTAAGATCTTCATCTTTCAAATTTATTACTTCCTTTAAATCTTCAAAACGTTTAATAACATTATCAAAAACAGACATATATTTATAAAGGATTATTAAGATTATTAGGAAATTTAAGATATTTAGGATAATTAAATCTAAGCTTTAAAAATCTTAATAATCTTAAAAATCATAAAAACCCTAAATATCTTATTTATTTAAGTGTGCATCAATATCATTTTTTAAAGAATCCTTTGACTTCATGCCGATAAACTCAGCAATAACCTTTCCATCTTTAAACAATTTCATATTAGGAATACTTTGAATTTGATATTCAATAGCTAATTCTTGATTAGCTGAATCTTCAGTGTTAACTTTAATAATTTTAACTTTTCCCTCTAAATCACCAGCTAATTCATCTAAAATAGGTGACATCATTTTACAAGGCATACACCATGGTGCCCAAAAATCTACTAAAACTGGAATATTTGATTCTAAAACTTCTTTAGCAAAATCATTTTTGCTCACATCTTGTGCTTTACTCATAATTTTTTTAACTCTTTAAAAATATCTTGGAGATAATCTTTTAAAAGTTTTTATTTATTATTTTTAATTATTTTTTTATAAATTCTGAAACAATTTTTTTTAAATTATCTTTACTGCTTGGACATTGTTTATCAAAACAAAGATTAAATTCTTCTTCTAAAATTTTATCCATCAAAGAAGCAACGCTTGATTTAACAGCTTTCAGTTGGACAACGGAATCAAAGCAAGTTTTGTTTTTTTGATTTAACATCTTCTTTATTCCTTCTAGTTGTCCAATTATGATATTTATTCTTTGTTCTGTGTTTCTCATATTTCTTAAAAAATTGTAAAAATTTATTTATAAATATATTATAGCAAATACCCCTAGGGGGTGTCAAGAGGCCAAGATATTAAGCTTTAAATTATTCTCTTAAAAATAAAAATTAAAAAAGCTTAGTTCAAGGAACTAAGCTTAAGTATAAAAGTTAAAGAGGTTCAAGAGTTAAGAAGCTACAGAACGGGAACGCAAGCCGTCGAAGTAAGAGCCAGAATCGTACAAATGGACAGAGAGCCCATCGTCGTCAGAGTACCAAAAAACGTTAGGAACACCGCCGTCAGAATTCCGCGAACCGGAGCATAGTGTCCAGTTGTCAGTGTCTAGGTGTTTTTTGGTCTCACTAAAATACAAGATCTCCAACAACAAACGCTCTAACAAGGTTATTCCTCTGTGCTCTTTTTTAGCAAGGTCATCCGCCGACACGTTTTTAAACTCTTCGTCGGCTTCAATATTGCGATTAAAAAGAATAAAATAATTTCCATCTTGAGAATTACGGTCATTTTTTGTAACATCAGAATCAAGATCCTCTGTGTATAAATACACTTTGAATCTTTCTCTCATAGCAGAAACAACAGCTTTCATAATAATACCTTTGGCGACTAGCACTAAAAAATGTTTTTGGGGGTCATAATTGTCTGGAACTTTTAATCCAGAAACATTGATTTCCATACTGAACCACTCGTGATAGATTTTTTTCCAGGGAGCAAGATAAATAGCATCAACACTTTCAGGCTGTAGCCTTGCTTTAATAAATTCAATCAATTCTTTGGCTAAATCCTTGTCCCCCTTAATGAGCTCTAAAAAAGACTCAAAGTCCAGGCCCTGTCTTTCAAACTCTTCAATCAAAAAAAAGATTCTCTTAAAATCTATTCCTCGTTTTTTAAGTTCGTCAATAAAAAAAGAAAGATCTTTTTCAAAATTTTTGTCCATTAGTTAATCCTCCATTATTAGTATTTATAATTAATATCAAAGTACAACTGGCTATTCTAGTATATTTGAGTTATTTTGTCAATTAAGCCAAAACAAGTATTCAGAACAAACCAACACTACTCAAAAAAATCAAGAAGTAATTATATTGTTATTTTTAAATAAATAATATAATATAAAGCAAGGTGTTTATATTTCCTAAATATCTCAATAATCTTAATAATCATAATAATCCTAATAAAATAATATGTCGCTATCTATCGGAATTGTTGGTTTGCCTAATGTCGGAAAATCAACCTTATTTAATATATTAACCAAGAAACAAGTAGAGGCTTCTAACTACCCTTTTTGTACTATTGACCCTAATGTAGGGGTGGTAAAAGTACCCGACGAAAGATTAGATAAAATAGCTCAAATTTCTCAACCAATTAAAATTATACCAACCTTTATTGAATTCACTGATATTGCCGGTTTAGTTAAGGGCGCTCATGAAGGCGAGGGTTTAGGTAATCAATTTTTGTCACACATCAGAGAGTGCGATGCTATTTGTGAAGTAGTGCGTGATTTTAAAGATCCCAATGTTATTCATGTTAACGGCGAAATAGATCCAATGGGAGACCAAGAGACAATTAACATGGAATTAATTTTCGCTGATTTAAAAACAGTTGAAAAAAGATTAGAAAAAGTGGCTCGAGAAATAAAAAGTGGCGACAAAGAAATTGCCAAGCAAAAAGAAATATTAGAAAAAATAAAGACTTTATTAGACCAAGGAAAAGCCGCTAGAGAATTAGAGATAAAAGAAGAAGAAAAGGTTTTTATAAAAAGCTTAAGTTTACTGACCATCAAACCAATTATCTACGCCCTTAATTCTGATGACACCGAAAAAAGTACCGATTTTAATTGGGATGGAGAAGCTATTAGAATTAATGTTAAAATGGAAGAAGAAATTGCTAAATTACCAGAAGAAGAGCAAGCTGAATACATGAAAGAACTGGGAATAGAAAAAAGTGGTTTAGATAAATTAATTTCGGCTTCTTACAAACTTTTGGGTTTAGAAACTTTTTTTACTACCGGTAAAGACGAAACCAGGGCTTGGACCATCAAAAAAGGATCTAAAGCTCCCCAAGCTGCAGCTGAAATTCATACTGACTTTGAAAAAGGTTTTGTTAGAGCTGAGGTTATAAATTGGGAAAAATTCATTGAAGCTGGCGGAGAAACAAAAGCTAAAGACTTAGGAATGATTAGAACTGAAGGCAAAGACTATATAGTGCAAGATGGAGATATTTGCAACTTCTTAATCAACAAATAAAAAATAAGTTCCAAAATACTTTTCAATAAATCTCGGGATATAAAAAAAATAGGTCGAAAGACCTATTTTTTATTTGTGACCCCTAGGGGAATCGAACCCCTATTGTCAGGATGAAAACCTGGTGTCCTAACCATTAGACGAAGGGGCCTTATTGTAATTAAAACAAAAAGGCTTTTAGTCTTAGCTAAAAGTATCATTATTTTATATTTTTTAAAAACAATTGTCAAGAAAAGAAAATTATTTTATTTTTTCAAAAAAATATATAAAACCAAAAATAGTGAATATATAATAGAGAACAAAAAAGTCAACAAACAAGGGCAAAAATGAACAAAAACTAATTGTGGATAACCCTATTGACATTTTTTTTATTATATGATACAATACTTGGTTGACAATTGATAAGATAAATTTTCAAAATCGGTTTAGGCGAGAAGGGCACGACAAGCATGGGACTTTCTTTTGGGGTTTCTAGGGCTAAGGCTCTAAAATTTCTAGAAGAGATTTTCTTGCCCGCCTCGCCTAAACTTATTTTTTTCAGAAAACAAGAGTATAATATTATTTCAACAAAAAAGAGACTCCAGAGAGTCTCTTTTTTTTATAACAGAATAATTTAATTTTCTATAAATTATATATTTTCTATACTCCCAGTATTTTCCGTGCTCTCTGTAGTTTCAGTGTTTACTGTGTTTTCTGTGCTTTCCGTGGTTTCTTCTTTTGGCTCTACACCAACTAAACAAACTTCTCTCCAAGGAACATACTTAGAATGAAACCTAGTTTCAACTTTATTTTCTAACTCTGTCCCTGGCTTATAGGTAACAAAATAATCAAAATAAGCCTCTGCTCCCGAATGAGCTCTTTCAGTGCATTTCTTTTCACCTGGTTTTAAGTCGGTTGTCTCTATAATTTGAGTTGGACCTGGTTTAATAATATTATAAATAACTGGATAGGTCGTAGTGGCTAAACGGCCATCAGAAGTTCCCCAAAAATCAAAATACATATCATTAGCCCCCTCAAATCTAGCTTGAATTAATATATTGTGTTCAGTGTCATTTTTAAATTTTAAATCAGGACGAGGACTATAAATAGTAGCATCTGTTCCAGCTGGCTCATAATAAGAAACGCGATAAGAATGATTTCGTCTTTCGGTAATTGGCAAACCACTTCCTAAGGCAGATCTAAACAAAGTTGTAGCCACCTGACAAAGACCACCACCATATTCGGGCACAGTTTTATTACCTTTAATAACTAGCTCTGGTAAATATCCAGCCTCTCTAGTTGTTGGACCAAGAGCTGTTACCAGAGAAAATTCTTCTCCTGGCTTAATTATCAAACCATTTAATTTATCAGCCCCAACTTTAATATTATGTCTTCTATTGACTGATGATCCAGCAAAATTAGAATGACCACTACCGATTAACTCCTTAATTCCCATATCGTTTGTTCCATCAAGGCCATCTGTTTCAGAAACTTCAGTAATTAACAAAACTTGGTTAAAATCTTTCATTATAAAAGAATTCAAAAGATTGTTAAATGTTTTTTCTTTGTTTATTTTTAAACCATTTTGTCCTGGAAAAAATAAAACAACTTTGTCGTCTTTAAATTCAAATTGAGGCTTAATTGGTTCTTTCTCAATTTCTGAAGCTACACTATTGTCCAAGAAAGAAAAAAACTTTTCAGCATCCAAACCGACAAAAACATCTGAAGAATCATTATTCTTTTGCAACTTAAACCAAGTAGAAAAAATCTCTTTACTGATTGCAAAAGTTTTTTCATCTTCATTCTCTTTATAAATTAAATTAAAAGGAGCCAGTTCTAATAATTTATAAGCCTCCTCTTTTATTCCTGAGGCGTCAATAATCTTTATCTCTGGCGGACCATCAACAAGATTTAAATAAATATTATTATTTTTTAATTCAGCCAAATTATTTTTAAACTCAACAAAAAACTGATCATAATTTATTTGCTTTCCATAAACCTCTGGACTTATAGAAAAAATTATTTCTGATTGATTTAGATTGTTATTCTCAAGAGAAATATTTTCATCTTGATTATCAATAATTGTTGAATAATTACTAACAATATCAGCATTTTGAGCCAAAACAAGTGAGTCATCAAAACTATCATATAAATAGTTTTTTATTCTTTCCTCATCTAAAACAAAGGAAAGGGGGATGTTTCTTTTTAAAAAAACAGAAGAAACTTTAAAATAAAAATCATTAAAAATATTGTTGCTTCGACCCAACAAAAAAGCCTCATCTAAGGTTTTATTGACATTAAAGAAAACTGTTTGAGAAACTAAATCAGGATCAAAAGCAAAAATATTCCTTCTCCACAAAAGCTCTTCTTTATCACTTAATATTTTAACACCAGAAGAATCAAAATCTTCTATCTTTTTTTCTAATACCTCTTTAGCCTCTTCAACGGTTAACCCACCCAAATTAGAGCCATTTAGATAAACATTAGGATAAATTTTATTATCAAAGCGCGCCTCAAAAAACAAATAAAAAACTAACAAAAAAATAACCAAGAACAACAAAATATCAGAAACTAAAAATATAGCTTTTTTAAATTTAACACTCATATTTATTCAACATTTAATATTTCATTAAGAATATCCTTGGCCTTTTGTTTTCTTAGAGAATCATCAAAATCTGAAGATGAAATCAAAAAATTTAAATATTCTCCCTCAGAAATTCCTTCGGGTAATTTATCTTGAGGCCATAAAACTTCATGATCACCATTATCCATTTTCAAAACAGCTTGGCCATTTTTAATATTAATAAATTTTAACTTTATTTCCATACTCTAAGATTTTATTTTTACTTTTATTTCTTTACTTTTATAAATTCTATCCAAAGAAATAGTTAAAACTCCATTTTCCAATACAGCATCAATTTTTTTAGAATCTACTTCTTCTGGCAAAATAACTGTTCTAGAAAAAGAACCCCAATAACATTCTTGCATCAAAGGCTCACTTTCATTTAACGAGCGGTCATATTCTCTTCGTCCTTTAATAGTCAACATGTCATGATTTAAAGATATAAATAGGTTTTCTGGTGAAACACCAGCCATAGTTGATTTAACCACTATTTTATCATCAGTTTGATAAACATCTAATAAAAGCTGTCCTTCTGGCAAATTATCATCTAGCCACTCAGGAGAAAAACCATCATCTTCTTCGTGAGTCTCTACTTTGTTCATTTTTTGATGCTTATTTTTAAAAAGATTTATCATAAATTTAAGTTAAATTTTTATTGTTTTTAGCTAAAATAAACAAATATTAGCAATATGATTATATAATATTTTTTAATAATTAACAAACCCTTAGTGGGTTAATCTAAGAAATGACTACAGAGAAAAAAATGGCTATAGCTTTCAACCATTTAATAAACTTTAATAATTTTAAACTTCAAACAATTTTAAAAAATTTTTCTAGCTTAGAAAAGGCTTATTATGCCAGTGATTTAGAGCTCTATAAACTGCCCTGGAGAAAAAAAATTATCGAGACATTCCTAAATAATAGAAAAAAAATAAAGATTGAAAAAATAATAAAAGAAATAGAAGAACAAAAAATAATGGTTTCTTATATCAAAGAAGATTCTTATCCAGAACTATTAAGAAATATCTATGATCCGCCACCAATACTATACTATTGGGGCGACTTGAAAATTGACTGGAATAAATCACTGTCAGTTATTGGCTCTCGTCATCCTAGTTCTTATGGACAAAGAGTTGTCAAAAACATAATAACCGAACTTAGCGATAGTGGACTGAATATAATTAGTGGTCTAGCAATCGGCATTGATTCCTTGGCTCACGAAGAATCTCTTTTAAATAACTTAAAAACTATTGCCGTTTTAGGTTCTGGTTTAGGCCAAGAAGTTATTCATCCCAAATCAAACCGACGATTAGTTAGAGAAATAATTGATAATCAGGGATTGGTTGTATCCGAATTCTCACCCCGAACACCTCCTTGGCCACAAAATTTTCCTCAAAGAAATAGAATAATAGCTGGATTATCAAATAAAACCCTAGTAATAGAGGCTGGTGAAAAATCAGGCTCATTAATAACCAGTAAATTAGCCCTAGAGGAAGGACGTGATGTTTTAACAATAGTCGGTGACATTTTTAGCTTAAACTCTAAAGGCACCAATGAATTAGCCAAAAATGGTGCAATAATTGTAAATCAGGCAGAAGATATTTTAAATTTATTTAATATAGATAGCAAAAAATTATTTCAAAAATCAACAACAAAGATTAAAACAGAAAATAAGATTGAAGAAAAAATTATTGAATTATTAAAAAAAGAAAAGAAAAATATTGAAGAAATAATTGCCGAATTACAAGAAAATATATCAGAAATTCTTACTGCCATAAATTCTTTAGAGATAAAAGGATATATAAAAGATTTGGGAGGAAAAAACTATGTTTTAAGATAAACGTTTGTATTTTTTTCTTTTAAATACTATAATCTTTTTATAAATAAAAAATATGAATCTAATAATTGTTGAGTCCCCAACCAAGGCTAAAACTATCTCTAAGTTTCTAGATAGTAATTATAAGGTCGAATCTTCTTTCGGCCACATTCGTGATTTACCCAAAAGTGAATTGGGTGTTGATTTAGAAAACAATTTCGAACCAAAATATGTTATTCCTAGCAAATCTAAGTCTAGAGTTAGTGAATTAAAAAAATTAGCTCAAAAGGCTGATTGCGTTATTCTAGCAGCTGACGAAGACCGCGAAGGAGAGGCTATTGCTTGGCATTTATTTACAGCCCTTAATCTTGATGAAAGCAAAATCAAAAGAATAGTTTTTCATGAAATAACTAAGGAAGCAATTCTAGAAGCAATTGCTCACCCTCGTCAAATAGACCAAGAAATGGTCGATGCTCAACAAGCTAGAAGAATTTTAGATCGTCTAGTTGGCTATAAACTATCTCCTTTTTTATGGAAAAAAGTAGCTAAGGGCTTATCAGCTGGCAGGGTTCAGAGTGTAGCTGTTAAGTTAATAGTTGAAAGAGAAAAAGAGATAAAAGCTTTTATACCCCAAGAATATTGGGACATTGAAGCTAAACTTTCTAAAAATGATAACTTTTTTTATTCTAAATTACTTAAAATAAACAATAAAAGTGTTGGTAAATTTCAATTTAAAAGCAAAGAAGACACCGAAGAAACAGTTGAATCACTAAAAAAGGGTGGATGGTTAATTAGCAAAATTGAAGGAAAAGAAACAAAGAAAAGCCCCCTACCTCCTTTTATAACCTCTTCTTTACAGCAAACCGCCAATCGTCATTTTGGTTTTAGTGCCAAACAAACAATGACTATTGCTCAGAAATTATATGAAATGGGCCATATCACTTACATGAGAACTGATTCCCTTAACCTTTCCTCTAAATTTAAAGATGAAGCCTCCAAATACTTAGAAGAGACTTATGGAAAAAATTATCTTAAATCAGGAGGAAGGTCTTTTAAGGTTAAAAGTAAAAATGCTCAAGAAGCTCATGAAGCAATCCGTCCAAGTAAAGTTTACAATTCCCCTGAAAAAATAGAATCAAAGTTAGACAAAACTCAATTTAAGCTTTATCAATTAATTTGGCAAAGAGCCTTAGCTTCTCAAATGTCAGAAGCTATGTTAGACACAGTTAGTGTTGATATTATTGCTGGAGAAAAAAAAGAATGCATCTTCAGAGCTAATGGACAAACAGTTAAATTTAAAGGCTATTTGGAAGTATACCCAGAAAAAGTCAGCGAAAATGAACTGCCCCCAATTGAAGAGAATGAAGAATTAAAATTAGAAGATTTAATAAACAAGCAACACTTCACACAACCACCGGCCAGATATTCTGACGCTGGCTTAGTGAAAGAAATGGAAAAACATGGAATTGGCAGACCATCAACTTACGCTCCAACCATTTCCACTATCATTGACAGAAACTATGTTAATCGTGATGAAAAAAAGAGACTATTTCCAACTGACATTGCTTTTATTGTTAATGATCTTTTATCTCAACACTTCAAAGATATTGTTGATTACAAATTTACAGCTGAAATGGAAAACAATTTAGACGAGATATCTCACGGAAAAAAAGAATGGCAACCAGTTATTAAAAATTTCTGGGATCCATTTTATAAAAACTTAGAAGAAAAATATCAAGAACTAGATAAACAAAAATTTTCCCCGGAAGAAGAAAGCGATGAAGTTTGTGATAAATGTGGAGCTAAAATGATTATTAAAACTGGACGCTATGGCAAATTTTTAGCTTGCAGTGCCTTTCCAGAATGTAAAAATATAAAATCATTAAAAAAAGAAGGGGAAGAAATTAGAAAAGAAGATAGCCCAGAAATGTTAGAATTAAAAGAAAAATATAAAGACGAAAAATGCGATAAATGTGGTTCAGACATGATTGTTAGAAATGGAAAATTTGGACCATTCTTGGGTTGTAGTAATTATCCTAAATGTAAAAACCTCAAAAATATAGAAAAAAACGGTGAAAAAGGAATTGAAATTAAATGCCCTAAATGTGAAGAGGGAAAAATAGTCAAAAAATTTAGTCGTCGAGGAGTTTTCTACGCTTGTAGCGCTTATCCTAAATGCAAAAATGCTTATTTTGCCAAACCAACCGGAGAAAAATGCTCTAAATGCGGCAGCTTAATGATTGAAGATAAAAATGGACCTAAATGTTCAAATAAAGACTGTGAATAATAAATATGAATAAAAAAATAAAAGTAGGTATATCTGAATTTAAACCACTAATTATTAATTTGGCAAACAAATATACTGGTTTTGAAATTGAGTTATGGGAAATAATAGCCAATAAGCTAAATATAGACTTTCAATACAAAAAAATTGAATTTAATAATTTACTAGAAGAAACTAGCAAAGGAAACATTGATATAGCTATGGCCGGAATAACCAGGACCAAAAAAAGAGAAGAAAAGGTTAATTTTTCCTATTATACACTTAGGTCAGGCTTATCAATATTAATCTCTAAAAGATCTAAACTCAACATAACAACAACAATAAAAAATATCATAACAGAAAATTATAAGAAATCAATAAAATTTTTATTAATTTTTTCAGGATTTATATTTTTAATTTCTAACTTATTTTGGTTTTACGAAAAAATAAACCCTCAAATAAGTGATAATTACAAACATGGAATTATTGACTCTCTTTGGTGGACGGTAACAATGATGAGCGGGGTTGGTAGTTTTTACCCAGAATCTCCAATGGGTAAAACCATAGGCTTTTTAGTAGTTTTTTTCGGAATAACTATTTTTGCTATATTTATAGCTAAAATAACATCAGTAGCAACAATCAATGAAGCTAAATACAAAATCAATAAACCAGAAGACCTTAGAAACAAGCTAGTGGCTACTAAAGAAAAAACAACAGCGGTTGATGAGCTTGAAAAATTAGGAGCTAAAATAATTACCAAGAAAAAAATAGAAGAAGCTTTTGAAGATTTAAGAAATAAAAAAGTAAACGCAGTAGTGTTTGACCAACCTGTTATCAAAAATTTTATTAAAGATGAAAAACAAGAAGAATTTATATTAACTGGAGAAACATTTGACAGACAAACTTATGGTTTCGCCTTCCCCCACGAAAGTCTTTTGAGAGAAAGAGTTAACAGAGAAATATTAGGATTAATTGAATCTGGAGAATATAATCTTTTATACAAAAAGTGGTTTGAATAAAAAATGAATAAAATAAACATAAAAATCAGCAAAAGAATTATTATTAAAAAGATATTTCAATCTTTATTCTTTATTTTTATTTTTTTCTTATTAGGCTTATTATTCTCCTATATATTTCCCGAAGAAAAAATAATAAGCAAAAATGTAAGGCTACCTTTACAGAAAAGAGTAATGGCTAGTATTGGCGATTACACAATTAATAATCAACAAATAGCCAGATATATTAGCGAAGACAATCTAATAATAGAAGGAAAAAATAATATTTCCCTTAATGATTTAGAAAAATATTTATCAGAATTAAAAACCGGAGATATAATCTTTACTAATAGTGGTAAATATTTAAGCAGTGTATTTATTCCTGGAAAATGGAAACATTCAGCTATTTATATTGGAAGTAAAAATCAACTTTCAGAATTTTTTACAGAAGAATCTGAGATATTTAAAAAGCTAGAAACATATTATCAAAACAATGAACAAAAACTAATAATAGATAGCAGCTCCGACGGCGTTCAAATTAGAGACATAAAAGAATTATCCAATCTTTCTCAATCCTCTTATTTAAAATCCTTTGCAGTTTTTAGAATAAATAAAAACAAAGAAAAAATTATTAATTTTTTGAAAAAAAGCAAAGAGCAAGTTGGAAAAGAATATGACTATGACCTAATAACCGAAGATGAAAAAGAATTATATTGCTCAGAATTAATTTATCACTCTTTAAAAGAAATTGGATTTGAAATAAAAAGAGAAGAGTCTTTCGCTAGAGAAATGATCAGTCCCAATGACTTAGTCAATTACATGATTCGTAGTAATTATTTCTCTTTTATTATTTTTTTAGAAAAAGAAAATTATTCAATCAAAGAATTGAATAAACTAGAATTATTAAAAGAAGTCTCTGCCTATTAAATTATTAGAAAAAGAAACAAAAAAAAGACGAGAAATATTCTCGTCTTTTTATATATATTTTATTTAGAAATAATCAATTCTCATTCCTTTTTTCACTTTTTTTAATATCTCACTCGCTTTAATCCTGGCCCTTTTAGTTCCGTCTTTAACAATCTCCCTTACTAACTCTGGTCTATCTTGATAATATTTTCTCTTCTCTCTAATAGGTTCTAAATATTTTATAATATTTTCACTTAATTCTTTTTTGCATTGAACACATCCCCTTGTCCCAGACTGACATTCATTTTTTATGTTTTCTAAATTATTCTTACTAAACATTTGATGATAATAATAAACCATGCAATCATCAGGATTTCCCTTGTCATCTATTTTTATTTTTTTAATATCAGTTAGAGCTTTTTTTACTTTTTGTTCAATAACTTCTGGTTCATCGGCTAAATAAATAGCGTTATTTAAGCTTTTGCCCATTTTAGAATTACCGTCTAAACCCTTAACTCGACCAATACTACCAATTAAAGCCTCTGGTTCTTTTAAAATATCACCATAAATACTGTTAAATTTTTTAACAATTTCTCTTGTTTGTTCAATCATCGGTAATTGATCTTCTCCAACCGGCACCAAATCAGCCCCAAAAACTGTAATATCGGCTGCTTGGCTCACAGGATAACCCAAAAAACCAAAAGTAACACTATCTTTAAACAACTCTTTTTTTTGTTTAATTTCTTCTTTAACGGTTGGATTTCTTTGAAGACGAGAGACGGTAACTAAATTAGAATAAAAAACTGTTAATTCTGCAATTTCTGGAATCATTGATTGAATAAAAATAGTTGATTTGTTCGGATCAACTCCTACCGCCAAATTATCCAAAACAACTTCAAAGGCATTGTCTCTAACCTTTTGGGGATTATTAAAATTATCGGTTAAAGCTTGGACGTCAGCTACCATAATGTGTGTGTCATATTCTTCTTGCAATTCAACTCGTTTTAAAAGAGAACCAAAAAGATGACCAATATGAAGCTGTCCGGTCGGCCTATCGCCTGTTAAAATTATTTTTTTCATACTTATTATTTAGCCTTCTTAAAATTGCTTTCTTTATTAGTTCTTTCTTTTTTTTCTTTCATTTTTTCTCCAAAATAATCCATAGCTTTATCAGCTAACTTAGAAAAAATAAAAAGATAAGAACCACTTTGCTTAATCTTGCTTTTAATTAAATTCAACAAGTTTTCAGTTTTATTTGCTATTCCTTGAGCCTGAGCTGTAATTTTATAAATTCTTTTAAAACTAATTACTAAATAAAACAACAACCAACTAAGAAAAAAAGCCACTACTAAAACAGCTAAAGAAATCGAAATATTTAAAATATCTCCGCTAGTTTCCATCATAAAAATATTATTAATTATAAAATAATTAGAAATCTCTAACTTGAGCGCCAAATTTATCTTCTAGAATCTTTATTAATTCTTTTTGGGCTACATCAATTTCTTCATTAGTTAATGTTTTTTCCAATGACTGATAGCTAATATGAAAAGCTAAACTTCTTTTATTCTGACCTAAATTTTCACCAGAATAAATATCAAACAATTCTAATCCAACTATCAAAGGATTAAAGTCTTCTATTTCTTTTTTAATATCAATAAATAGAATATTTTGGTCAACTACAAAGGCCAAATCTCTATTTACAGCTGGAAATTTTGGAATTGGCTTGTATTGTTTTAAACCAAAGCTAGAAATAGCCTCTAGTAGCTTTTTTAGACTTATCTCCAAAGAAGAGGTGTCTTTTTTAATTCCATTTTTGGAAAGGATACTACCATCAACCTTGGCTAAAAAACCAATTTCCTCCCCGCCCAACAACAAAAGGCATTTTTGATCTTTGTCTGCCCAAGAAATAATTGATTCTGTCGGTAAAAATTCAATCTCCAAACCGTTAGATAGTTCATAAATAAAATTAAAAACTAAATTCTTCAAAAATTGAAAACTATCTCCATTTGACTTAGCAGAAACGATGGCCAGTTTTTTCTCTTGGTAAGGTAGGCTTTCCAAAAAAGTATCATCCTTGTTTAAGCCTCCGGGAATGTTTAAGAAAATATTGCCTATTTCAAAAATATCAATGTTCTCATATTTAGATTGATTGTTTTTTATATTTGCCAATAAATTAGTACACAATGTTTGACGAAGAAGAGCGTATTGGCTGGACAAAGGATTTAATAGTTTAATATAAGCACTGTAATCTAAATTTAATTTTAAAAGTTGATCTTCACTAACAAAAGAATAATTATAAACCTCAGTTAATTTATAGCTAAGGGCTAAAATATTTTTAATTTTTTTCTCCATTTCCAATTCATAACTTTTTTCAGGAGGATTAATAGCAACTTCTGGTAAAGAAGCTTTAATGTTGTCATAACCAAAAATTCTAATTATTTCTTCTATAACATCTTCCTTAATTTTTAAATCCTTCATCCTCCAAGAAGGAATAACTAGGCTCCAAACATTTTCGTTATTATTTTTTATCTTTATTCCCAAATTTTCTAATATTTTTTTTATTTCTTTATCTTCTATTTTTTGACCAATTATTTTTTCAGCCCAAAGCAAATCTAGTTCTATTACTCTTTCTTCATTTTCAAAATCACCTTCAGAAACTAAAGGCAAATTAAAAGTGACTGTAGGGCAAACCTCTTTAATGATTTCAGCAACGCGATTTATGGCCAATAAACATAAATTAGGATCTAAGCCCTTCTCAAAGCGCATAGCAGCATCGGTTCTAGAATTAAGTCTTTGAGCTGTTTTCCTGACAGAAACGGCTTCAAAATTAGCAGATTCAACTATTATACTAGAAGTTGTATTGTTTATTTCACTATTTTTACCACCCATTACACCGGCTATAGCAATGGCTTCTTTGTTGTTGCAAATAAGTAAATCACTTTCATTTAAATTTTTCTCGATATCATCTAGAGTTATTATTTTTTCTCCCTTTTCGGCTGTTCTAACAATAATTTTATCAACCGAGTCGGCATCAAAAGCATGAAGTGGCTGTCCCAACTCAAGCATTACATAATTGGTGGCATCAACAATATTATTAATTGATTTAGAACCTAGCGCCAAGAGTCTTTGTTTCAACCATTTTGGTGATTCTGAAATTTTAATATTATCTATTTTTAAACCTATGTACTTAGAACAAAGTTTTTTATTTTTTATTTCAATTTCAATATTTTTAAGGGCTTCTTTTGATTTTTTAATTTTAATTTCTCTTGGTTTGTATTCTTTTAATTTAGAGCCAAATAAAACACTCAACTCTCTAGCTATTCCATAATGCCCCCAAAGATCTGGTCTGTTTGATATTGATTTATTGTCTATCTCTAAAATAGTATCGGTTAAATCTAAATAATCGGAAAACTTTTGACCAATTTTAGCGCTTTTATCTAAAATCATTATACCGTCATGATTACTGCCCAAGCCTAGTTCATCTTCAGCACAAAGCATGCCGTTAGACTCTTCTCCTCTTATCTCAGCTTTTTTTATTTCTAAACCATTAGGTAAAATTGCTCCGATTTTAGCCAAGGGGACAAGCTGTCCGGCTTCAATATTGGGAGCGCCACAAACTATTTTAAGATTTTTTTCTTCACCATCATCAACCATAGCAATTTGAAGTCTATCAGCCTTAGGGTGTCTCTGAACTTCTAAAATTTTAGCTATAACCACATTTCTAAATTTATCTCCTTGTTTAATTATTTGCTCAACCTCGACTGTATGCTTTGTTAATTTATCTTTGACATCTTCAACTTTCACGCCCGATAAACTTACAAAATCTTTTAACCAATTTAAAGATATATTCATATTTTTAGTATTAAAATTGCTTCAAAAATCTAAGATCGCCGCTATTAAACAGGCGAGTATCGTCTATATTATATTTAAGCATTACCAAGCGATCAAAACCGAAGCCAAAGGCAAAACCAGAATATTTTTTAGGATCTATGCCTCCGTTTTTTAAAACATCAGGATGAATCATCCCACAACCTAAAATTTCTAGCCAACCAGTATATTTACAAACTCGACAACCCTTGCCCGAACACAAAAAACAAGTATACTCACCATTGCTTCCTGGTTCTACAAAAGGATAATATTTTGGTCTCATTCTTAGTTTAGTATTGGGACCATAAAGCTTTTTACCAACAGTTTCCAAAACACCTTTAAGATGTGAAAAATTAATACCCTTATCAATTACAATGCCTTCTAGCTGATAGAAAGTGTGTTCGTGACGAGCGTCAGTAGCCTCATTTCTAAAACATCTTCCAGGGACAATAGCCCTAAGAGGAGCTCCATATTTTTTCATAGCCCTAATCTGAACCGGAGAAGTATGAGTTCTCATAATCATGTCATACTGTTCATCTTTATTTTTCAAGTCAACAAAAAAAGTATCTTGCATTTCTCTAGCAGGATGATGTGGGGCAAAATTTAAAGCAGTAAAATTATGGTAATCACTTTCCAATTCTGGGCCATCAATTACAGCAAACCCCATAGAATGAAAGAGGTCTTCTATCTCATTTCTAATTTGAGTTAAAGGATGAAGATGTCCTGTTTCTTGTTTTTGAGCTGGCAAGCTAGGATCAAACTTTTCTTTAGAAACTCTCTGTTTTTCTATGCTATTTTTAGCTTCTTGCAAGCTCAAAGTTAACTCTTGCTTAATACTGTTAGCTAATTGCCCAATATCTTTTTTTAAATCATCGCTCAAATCTTTAATTCCCTTAAGAATAATATTAAACTCACTCTTACGATTAAAATACTTCTCCTCCAAATCTTTAAGGCCAGCAAGATCTTTGACTTCTAATAATTTATTGCTTATTTCTTCTTTTAGTTTTAAAAGTTTTTCTTTCATATTTTAAATTTATTTTTCTGATATAAAAATATATTCTACAATCGACAAAATTAATATAACAATTATAATATTAAGCCAAGAAAAAATATTTTCAGCTAACATTACTAAAATAGCAATCAACAAGAAGGACAATAAAAAAGATTGTCTAAAGGATGAACGAACTGAATTAAATAAAAGATTCTTTTTAGAAAATATTAATCTCAAAATAAAACCAAAAATAGTCAAAGTACTGCTTAAAGCAAAAAACAAGGTAATATAAAACAAAAAAAATCCAAGCCAATTAGTGATTTCTGGATCAACAGAGTTAGCTATAAAAACAAAAACAGCCCAAAGCAGAAGGCTTAAAACGCTCATTGAAATAAGATATTTTCTAAGAGTCATATGATTTTATATATTTTATACTAACAAAATTGACCTTTTTGGTCAAATAAAAGCCTTAAAACCGGGTTGACTAGCCTTAAAAATAAATATATAATAGTAAGTTAGTTTAATTTTATGTTACCAACAAGTAGCCAATTTTTTAATTTAATAGAAAAATCAAAGAATATTTTGATTAGCTTTCCAATTGACTGGAATGGAGATGCCATTGCCAGCTCTTTGGCTATGTATCTATATCTAAAGAAATTAGGCAAAAACGTTGAAATCGGTGCAGAAAAAATGCAAAAAAATGACAATTTTAAAATGCCAGTCGAATCCTTTCGTTTTTTACCAGCATTTACTGAAATTAAAAGTTCTTTAGAAAATTTAATGAAATTTGTAGTTTCTCTTGATTTAAGTAACACTAAAGTTAGTCATGTTAAGTACACAATCGAAGACAATAAGTTAAATTTTATAATATCCCCCAAAGATGGTTTTTTTACAAACAAAGACATTAAGTTCAGTATGTCTGGTTTTAAGTATGATTTAATAATAACTTTAAATACACACGACCTAGAATCCCTGGGAAGAATTTATGATAATAATATTGACTTCTTCTACAAAACAAACATTATAAATATTGACCATAGTCCAGAAAACGAAGAATTTGGTCAATTAAACATCATTGATCTCAATGCTGTTTCCGCCAGTGAAATTGTTTATAAAATTTTCTCTGACCATAAAAAAGAATTAATTGATGAGCAAATAGCCACTTGTTTATTAACTGGAATAATTTTTAAAACAAAAAGTTTCAAAACTAATAATTTGACCCCCCAAACACTGAAAACCAGTTCTGATTTAATAGAAATAGGAGCAAAAAGAGAAGAAATTGTTTCTAGCCTTTATCGCTCACGAAGCTTAAATACCTTAAAGCTGTGGGGTAGGGTTTTAAATAATTTAATGTCAACCGAAAGAAATAGTGTAGTTTGGGCCACTCTTTTTAAAAATGATTTTAGAGAAACTAAAGCTAATGAAGAAAACTTACAAGATATTATTGATGAATTAATAGTTAGTATTCCTAGCGCCAAAATAATAGCTATTTTCTATTCTATGTCTGAGCTTTCTATTTTAGATAATAATTATATTAGCGAAGAAGACAAAGAAGATTTTAATGATAAAACAATAATAGTCCACGACGAACAAAATAGTGAAATATTTCAAACAAAAGTTATAATTTATTCTGTTAAAAATATAAGTTCGATTGAAATTTTAAAGGAATATTTTCCCGAAGGAACTAAAAAAATAGCCCAGGCCAATATTAAAAAACCAATAAAAGAAGTAGAAAAAATAATAATAAACAAGGTTAAAAAACGTCTTGAAAAAATATTTTAATAGTGTTAAAATTATTTCAGCTAGAATAAATCTAGTTTTTTTTCTTTACGTTTTAGGGCGTATAGCTCAGTTGGTTAGAGCGTTACGTTGACATCGTAAAGGTCTCCCGTTCGAGTCGGGATACGCCCACTCTGAGGACATATAGCTCAGTTGGTTAGAGCACCGCCCTTATAAGGCGGGGGTCGATGGTTCAAGTCCATCTATGTCCACACAAAAAAAAGACGGAAATTTTCCGTCTTTTTTTATTTAATATTGTTTTATTCAGTTCTCAGGCAACGAACAAAAAAACCTAAGGTCTTAGAGTTATTAACACGACTAATTGCAGAATGAGAAGAGCTCAAATAACGAGACCAAGCACCAGCAGAATAAATAGAAGATGACCAAGACCAAGTAACACTACCAATATTTGAAAAAGAGCCATCTCCGATTCGGCAGCCAGACGGTAAGGCTGAAAAATAGCTTTCTTCACAACCTAAGACATCGTTGCACCAAGCATGAGTACTTTCACTTTTTAAAGCGTCGCCCTCATTTGTCCCTGTATAGCCCACTGTTACGATGTCTTTCGGAAATTTTGTTTCACAATCAATATTTCCTAATAATACACAAACTGATCTTTCTAAGTCAGTGAATTCGTCATGAGTTGGTACATGCCAACCTGTTGGGCAAATATATCCTTGATCTACCGCATACCAATTATATAGCACACCATAAGTAGAATAATTAGCTTGAGTTTTAGCCGTATTTACATCACTGCCATTATAATCATAAACACCATAACCTGGTAGTGAATTAATTCCTTGGGTTTCGAACTCTGTATTACTATGAACAGCTGGAAGATAGGCTAGGTTTTTGGCAAACCAACATTGTGTTCCTATTTGAACTGTTGGGTAAATATTACCATCTCTGGTGTCTGTAAAGTCATCTCCACAGGTCCAAACTGGAGTTTCTTCTCCGCCTAACTCACTACTACCAAAAATTATTCCACCTGGCGTCATTTGTTTAGCTCCTTCAGGTAGGTCTGATACTTGTTTGCCAGTACAGAAATTAATAGTGTAAGTAGCTCCATTATTTTGAGGAATATAAATATAAGTATTAGAAGAATCCAAACAATCACCATCAGCTGGAGTAGGGGCGCTTGGAATATTCTGCATAAAAATTATATTTTCAGTAGAAGAGCCAATAAAGCCTTGATTCCACTCTTCTGTTGTGGGATATCTCCCATACTTATTAGCAAATAATTCCAGAGCTGTATGTAATTGTTTCATATCAGCCATTCTTTTAGAGTCTCTAGCGTTTTGTCTGACTTGTTGTAAAGACACAACGGCTAGAGTTGCAAGGATACCAATAATGGCTATTACCACCAAGAGTTAAATAAGAGTGAAAGCTTTCTTTTTTTGTTTAAACATAGGTTTTTATTTGTTTTTTAAATGTCAGCGCAACGAGCGAAAACTAACTCAACTGTCATCCCAGCGAGCCACATTTTACGTGGCGAAAGCTGGGATCCAGCTTAGTTAGTAAAAAATAATCTCCTCTGTCATTCCAGCGCCATGCCTAAGGCAGGCAAGCAAGCTGGGACCCAGCTTAGTTGATAAAAATAAATATACTGTATAATGATTATTAAATTAATCTATTTTAATTATATCTATAATTCTTTTTTTAAACAATACAGTGCTTAGGTATTTATTCTGGATTCCAGCTTTCGCTGGAATACAAGGGGCGTGGAGGCCAGCTTACGCTGGAATGATAGATAGCAATAAGATAATTCTATTATATAGAAAAAAATTGACTCATTTAATCCATGTGTATAATTTCATCGGGATTATATTTTTGCTTTTTGCCAAAAACCGCTATACCATAATTAAAAAATTTATTATTTTTTTCTTTTGCGTGCCATCTGATTTCAAGCTCTTCATTTTCTAAAAAAGTTCTTTGGAGAGAATAGGGATCCTCAAAAATAATTTTATTAGAATCATAGCCAATAACGACCACCCAATGGCCATCATTAAAATCATTTTTATATTTAATTTCTTTTGAATCTTTCCAGGCCTGTAAAAGAATAATAACTGGAATCTCTCTATCAATATAGTCTTTCAAAATATTAATTGTCATTTCCTTAGCTTCAAATTTTAGCTCAAACTTATTTAAAACATCCTGTATTTTTTTTATTGATGTCCCTTCCTTTGAATTATTTTTTGCATATTTGATTAAAAGCTCTTCGCTAATTTCCACTCCATAATATTTTAAAACCGCCTGAAGAGATTTGGCTCCACAATCCCACTCATATGTTTGTCTTAATTCGGGAAATTCTAATTGCTTCATAATTATTTATAAATAAAATTATACTTTTATCTCTTTAAAAATATTATTCAATTCTAATAATTCTTTTTCAGAAAATTTTTGTAAAACAAATTTATCTCCAGGAATATGTTTTCTAGCCTCATTGTTTATGCCTATTCTTATTCTCTTAAAATTTTTGGTTTTTAAATGATTAATTATTGATTGCACTCCATTATGACCGGCACTAGAAGCATTTACTGAAACCTTATGTTTACCAAAATCAATATCCAGATCATCATGAACAACAGTTAAATCTTCGGACAAATCAACATCTTTTATAGCAAATAAGCCCATTTTTTTAGGCAATAACTTATAATAATCCATAAAAGATCTTAGAGATAAGCCAGAATTGTTCATATAAGTTTTTGGCTTTATAAACCAAATACTATTACAAAAACAAATATCAGCATTAAATTTTTTATTAAACTCCCAAGGAATATCTTGGCCCAATAAAAAATCTAAAAAAAGCCAAGCCACATTATGCCTGGTTTTTTCGTATTCTTTTCCTGGATTACCTAGCGCTATTATTATCTTCATAATAAAATTATAACAAAAATAAACAAAAAAGACGAGAATTTTATTTCCCGTCTTTTTTATGAAGTTTTTGACGAAAAAATTCGCCAAATATAAAATTATTTATATATTTCTCTAGCCTTTTTACCCTTATATCCTGTTCCAGCTGGAATCAAACAACCAATAATAACATTTTCCTTCAAACCTTCTAAATAATCTATTTTTCCACTTAAAGCAGCTTCTATTAGGACTCTTGGAGTCTCTTGGAAAGAAGCAGCTGACAAGAAGCTATCAGTTGTTAAAGATGTTTTAGTGATACCTAAAAGTAATTTTTCTCCTTTAGCCTTATTTTTGCTATCCTTGTTAGCTTGATATAATACCTCCTCTTCAACGGTCTCTCCTGGTAATAAATTACCATCTCCAGAATCTTTAACCATATAACGAGAAAACATCTGTCTAGCAATAATTTCAATGTGTTTATCGTTTAAAGGTTGACCTTGAGAAGAATAAACATATTGAATCTCCTTAATAATATATTTCTGAGTTTCTAGTTGACCCCTTAGTTTGTATAATTCTTTCAAGTCAAAACTACCTTCTGTTAAACGATCACCGGGCTTAACCACGTCACCGTCTTTAACCCAAATCATAACTCCCTTAGGAATAGTAAATTCCTGAATCTTATCCACCTCAGAAGAAATACTAATAAACTTATCACTAATTTTAACAATGCCTGAATCTTTAGCTTTAACATTTTTATTGGAAATAGAATAAAGCTCTGCCCCCTTAGAAACCTTGTCGCCATCCTTAACTTTGATTTTCGGAGCTGAATCTTTCTTAGCAATTTTTTCACCAGATAATTTAATTTCATTAACTAACTCTTTAAAGTAATATTTTTCACTATCTCTTCCTTTGTAAACTACTTTTAAAATCTTTTCTTGAGGATTATTAACTGTGATATCTTTTCCATCTTTATCCTTAATTGTTCTTTGACCAAACTCTATTTTAATTTTACCATCTACTTCGGCCATTAAAGCTTTTTTCTTTGGAGTTCTATTTTCAAAAATTTCCTCTACTCTAGGTAAACCTTGAGTAATATCGTCAGCACCAACTACACCTCCAGTATGGAAAGTTCTCATAGTTAGCTGTGTTCCGGGTTCTCCAATAGATTGAGCAGCAATAATACCAACTGTAGTGCCTATCTTAACTTCTTTGTTATAAGCCAAATCAACTCCATAACATTTAGCACAAACACCTTTGTGCAACTTACAAGTTAATACAGAACGAACCCAAGCTTCTTCAATATCTTTATTTTTTATTTCCTTTACAAAATCTTCAGTTAATAAATTACCAGCTTCTAACAAAACCTTTCCTTTTTTGTCTGTTAAATCCTTAGCTAAATATCTACCAGAAATCTTTCGGAAGAAATCATCATTGTCTTTTTCTATTTCAGCTCGATTTATTAATAATCCCTCTTTTTCACCACAATCTTCGTCCACTACTATTACATCCTGAGCTACATCAACTAAGCGACGAGTTAAATAACCAGCGTTAGCTGTTCTTAAGGCCGTGTCAGATAAACCTTTTCTGGTGGCATGGGTAGCTATAAAGTATTCTAATACCGAGAAACCTTTTTTCAAGTTTCCTTTAATAGGCAATTCGATAATAGCACCAGAAGGAGATGTAACCAAACCTTTCATACCAATAATTTGAACCGGTTGAGCCCAAGAACCTCTAGCACCTGAATCAATCATAGAATAAACAGGTAAAGACTTTTTCAAGCCCTCCTTACATAATTCAGCAATTTTTTCTTTAGTGCTTGTCCAGGTTTCAATAACCTTGGTATATCTTTCGCTGTCGGTTAAAAGACCTTCCTCAAATTGCTCCCTGATTTGTTCCACCTGCTTATTAGCCTCATCAATTAACCTATCTTTTTCTGGTAATTCTGGAAGATCACCAAAGCTCCAAGATAAACCACTCTTAGTAATGTATTTGAAACTTAAATTTTTCAAATTATCAATAAATTTAACAGTCTCATTTTCTCCGTAAATGCTTAAACAATCTTTAATAATGTTTTTTATTTTATTTTTGCCTAGAACTTCATTTACATAAGCAATTTTGTCTGGCAATATTTTATTAAAAATTATTCGACCAACGGTAGTAGTCATCATTTCTTTTCCCAGTCTAACTCTTATTATTTCATGTAAATCAATCAATTTATATTCATAAGCCATTAAAGCTTCTTGACCATCAGAAAAATATCTATAATCTTCATCTTTTTCTTTTTCTCCATTTGGAAATTCCAATGTTAAATAATAAGCTCCCCAAACGATATCTTGATTAGGGGCAACGATTGGGTCTCCAGTGGCTGGTTTTAATAAGTTGTGAGTTGAAAGCATTATATCTCTAGCCTCAGCCACAGCCTCCTTAGTTAAAGGAACATGAACAGCCATTTGATCTCCATCAAAGTCAGCATTAAAAGCTGTACAAACCAGAGGATGAATTTGAATAGCCTTACCTTCGATAAGGATTGGTCTAAAAGCTTGAATACCAAGACGATGCAGGGTAGGGGCTCTATTCAACATCACATAAGCTTCTCTAATAATGTTCTCCAAAATATCCCAAACTTCATCATTTCCCATTTCTATATATCTAGAAGCACTACGAACATTATGAACTAATTCTCTCTTAATTAATTCAGCAATAATAAAAGGCTTAAATAATTCTAAAGCCATGATTTTAGGTAAACCACATTGATCTAAATTTAATTTTGGATTAACCACGATAACGCTACGACCAGAATAATCAACTCTTTTACCTAATAAATTTTGACGGAAACGTCCCTGCTTTCCTTTTAAAGCATCAGCCAAAGATTTTAACTGTCTTTTTTGCCCGGTAGAAGCAGTAACCATTTTACTGTTTCTAGCTGAGTTATCAATCAAAGAATCAACAGCCTCCTGCAACATTCTTTTTTCATTACGACAAATAACTTCTGGGGCATTAAGTTCTACTAATTGCTTTAAACGATTATTTCTATTAATCACTCTTCGATATAAATCGTTTAAATCCGATGAAGCAAAACGTCCACCATCTAAGGCCACCATTGGTCTTAAGTCTGGAGGAATTACTGGGATAATATCTAAAATCATCCATTCCGGACGCATTCCATTATTTTTAAGATTCTTTAAAACTTTTAATCTTTTAATCATCTTCTCTTTTTTAGCGTCAACTGCATCCACCAACTTCTCTTCAATGTTCTTGATGGTTTTTTCCAAATTTATTCTTCTTAAAAGAGTTTGAACAGCCCCAGCGCCAATTTCAGCTTCAAATAAATGACCAAATTTTAAACTCAAATTTTGATATTCTTGTTCAGTGAGAATTAATAAAGGTTTTAGTTCTTTTAATTCTTTTTTTACTTTTTCATAATCATCTAAAAGCTTTTCTAGTTTTTCTTCTTTTTCTTTTTCTATATTTTCAATCTTAACAGCCAAATCCTTGTCTTTTTCTTCGGCACTTTTAAGTTGGCTAACTCTGTTTTGAGTATCAGATTCAATGCTTTTAACTTTTCCTTTATATTCTTTTTTAATTATCTCTAAAGTTTCATTTTTAAGCTTTTCATCAACTTCAGTAACTATAAAATTAGCAAAATAAACAACCTTTTCTAAAGATTGAATGCTTAAATTTAAAATAAGACCAATCTTAGAAGAAAGACCTTTTAAAAACCAAATATGGGAACAAGGGACTTGAAGCTTTATATGGCCCATTCTCTCTCTTCTAACAACACTTCTAGTAACTTCAACTCCACACTTATCACAAACAACTCCTTTGTATCTAATTTTTTTATACTTACCGCAAGAACACTCCCAGTCTTTAACTGGACCAAAGATCTTCTCGCAAAACAGACCATCTTTCTCTGGTTTTTGGGTGCGGTAGTTAATTGTTTCTGGCCTAACAACTTCGCCATTGGACCACTCCAAAATATCTGCAGGAGATGCCAATTTTAGTCTAATGGCATCAAAATCGCTTGTTTTTATGGGGTTTAACATATATGTATATAATTTAATTTATATTTATTCTTTATTTTCGATCACAGGAAGAGAGCCTTCATTATAAATTTGCTCATCAGCATTATTTATTTTTTCAATATCATTATTATTTTTTACTTCTTCTTCTGGATCTTCTTCTATTTTTTGCCCCCCTAAAAGATCAACATTTAATCCCAAGCCTTTTAATTCTCTAATTAAAACATTAAATGATTCTGGCACGTTTAACTTCTGAATTTCTTCTCCTTTAATAATTGATTCATAAGCTTTACTTCTGCCAGTAACATCGTCCGATTTAATAGTTAACATTTCTTGTAAAGTATGAGAAGCACCATAGCCTTCCAGCGCCCAAACTTCCATTTCTCCAAATCTTTGTCCACCAAACTGAGCCTTACCACCCAAAGGTTGTTGAGTAATTAAGGAATATGGACCAATAGATCTTTGATGAATCTTATCTTCAACCATGTGATTAAGCTTCAACATATATTTATAACCAACAGTAACTCTATTTTCGTAAGACTCTCCTGTTCGTCCATCATATAAAGTCACCTTGCCATCTTCGGCAAAGCCAGCTTTTTTTAATTCTTGTTTAATTTGTTCTTCGGTAATACCATTAAGAGCTGGAGTAGCAACATTATATCCCAATGTCTTGGCAGCTAGACCCATATGAGTTTCAAGCAATTGCCCGAAGTTCATACGAGAAATAATTCCTAAAGGAGATAGAATAATATCAATTGGAGTTCCATCCTCCATATGAGGCATATCTTCAACTGGAACAATTTTAGAAATAACGCCTTTGTTTCCATGACGACCAGACATTTTATCTCCAACTTGGATTTTCCTTAAATTAGCAATAGATACTTGAACTGATTTTAAAACACCAGCCTCCAGTCTATCACCAGCATCACGTGAAAAAACTTTAACATCAATAACCTTCCCATGTTCGCCATGCTCCAAATAAAGAGATGAGTCTCTAACATCTTTAGCTTTGTCACCAAAAATAGCTCGAAGCAATCTTTCTTCGGCACTTAATTTGGTTTCACCTTTAGGTGTAATTTTACCAACCAAAATATCGCCACTAGAAACTTCGGCTCCAATTCTAATAACACCATCTTCGTCTAAATTCTTTAATTTTTCTTCAGAAATGTTAGGTATATCATTAGTAATAACCTCTGAACCAAGTTTAGTATCACGAACATCAATCTTATAATTTTCAATTTGAATAGAAGAATAAACATCTTCCTTTACTAATCTCTCAGAAATAATAACAGCGTCTTCATAGTTATAACCATCCCAAGTCATAAAAGCTACCAAAACATTTTTACCCAAGGCTAATTCACCATTACTAATGGCTGGACCATCAGTTAAAACTTGCCCTTTTTTTACTTTTTCACCTAAATCAACAATTGGTTTTTGGTTAATACAAGTTAGGAAGTTAGATCTTAAAAACTTAGTTAAATTATATTTTTTTATTTTTCCTTTACTATTTTTAACTTCAATATTTAAAGAATCAACTTTTTCTATAACACCATCTTCTTCGGCAATGATAACGTGACCAGAATCAATAGCAGCTCGACGCTCAATGCCAGTACCAACAACTGGAGCTTCTGTTTTAACCAAAGGAACAGCTTGACGTTGCATGTTTGTTCCCATTAAAGATCTTTGTCCATCGTTATGTTCCATAAAAGGAATAAGTGATGTCGCGATAGAAACAATCTGGTTAGGGGCAACACCAACAAAGTCAATTTCTTTCATGGTAACAGTTTCTGGTTTTCCGCCTCTTCTACCAGGATAAGTTTCAATTAAAAATTTATTATTATTATCAAGAGGAATGGTGGCATCAACTACAACATATTTTTCTTCTTCAAAAGAATCCAAATAAACTATTTCGTCACTAACCACTGGGCCTTTTTTATCCTTAATAACTTTTTTATATGGAGCCTCTAAAAAGCCATAATTATTTAATCTAGCATAGCTAGCCAAATGACCAACTAATCCAATGTTTGGACCCTCTGGAGTAGCAATAGGGCAAATACGACCATAGTGAGTAGTGTGCACATCTCTAACATCAAAACCAGCCCTTTCCCTGGTTAAACCTCCAGGACCCATAGCCGATAATCTTCTCTTATGTTCCAACTCAGCCAAAGGATTTGTTTGATCCATAAACTGTGACAATTGAGATGACATAAAGAACTCTCTTACCACGGCAATAACTGGTCTAGCGTTTATAAGCTTGTTAGGGTTTAAAGTTTCAATATCAGCGATACTCATTTTGTCTTTGATAATTCTTTCCATTCTAGCAAAACCAACCCTCAATCTATTTTGAACCAAGCCACCAACAGCCCTCACCCTTCTGTTTCCAAGATGATCAATATCATCTTCTGGTTCTTTAGTTATATTTAATCTAATTATTTCTTTAACAATATTTAACAAATCTTCTTTTCTTAAAATTCTATTTTCTTTATTAATAGGTAAGTTTTCATCAAACCTCCTATTTAATTTATAACGACCGACTCTACCAAAATCATAACGATCGAAGCGAAAAAACATGTTTTCAATTAACTGTTTAACATTTTTATCATCAGCCAAATCACCTGGTCTTACTCTTCTGTAAACTTCTTGCAAGCCTTCAACTTGATTTTTAGCTAAGTCTTTTTTGATAGTAGCTTCTATATAACCAACTTCATCTTCACTTTTTACAAGATCAACGTCTTTAAAAATTTTTAACAATTCTTCATCAGTTTCATAACCAAAAGCTCGAAGCAAAGAAGTAACCGCCACTTTTCTTTTCCTATCTATTCTAACCCAAAGAACCTTATTTGCATCAGTCTCAATTTCTAACCAAGCACCTCTATTTGGAATTATTTTTGCACCATAGTATTTTTTACCCTTAATATACTCAGAGGTAAACATAACTCCAGCACTCCTAATTAACTGAGAAACTACAACCCTTTCAATTCCGTTAATTATAAAAGTTCCCCTATTAGTCATTAAAGGAAAATCACCCAAATAAACTTCTTGAGATATTTCTTTATTATTTTTTTTGTTTTTTAAAATGGCCTTTACTCTAAGAGGGGCTTCATAGGTAATGTTTTTATCACGACTTTCAATTTCATCAAATTTTGGCTTATCTAAATAATAGTCTCCAAAATAAAGCTCTAATTCACGATTATTAAAATCAATAATTGGTGAAATTTCATCAAGTAGTTCAGTTAAACCCTCTTTTAAAAACCAATTATAAGAATCTTTTTGAGATTCAATTAAGTCCGGAATTGGCATTGATTCCGTAAAGTCAGTAAAAAAAATTCGGTCTTTATTTTTGGTGGTCAAATTACTAGGCATAAAGATAGATTATATAAATAAATAATATTTTAAAAAAATAAAAAATAGTCTTTAAAAAAGATTTTCAACAAAAAAATGCCAATGCCAGAAAAGCTTGGTTTTGAAAGCCTAAATAGGATTTAATTAATATAAATTTTCACTTTATATTAACAAATTAAGTATAGATTGTCCGTGATACTTATAATATAACAAGTAGAACAATCTGTCAATTATAAAGCGACCCTAGGATATTAACACTTTTTCCATAATTTATCAACAGTTGTTTATTTCTCGATGTAAGAAAAGGCTGGGCCAACAGCCATATAATTAGCGCCCCCTCTTCTAAAAATAACTACTATTAGTTTTGGATTCGAAATGTCATAAGAGATTCTTTTGCCATTTTCACCGTCTAGAGCCAAAATTCTAGACTCAACCTTCTCGGTTTTATACTCCCTGGCCAAAATAGACATAAAAGTTAAATCCTCTAAACTAAGCTCTTCCCCTTCGAGCTCTTTAATCATAATCTCTTTTATTCTTTCTAATTTAACTTTTAAATCCTCTAAGTCCATAAAAACACTTCTTAATTCTTCTGTTATTTTTAACAAAGAAAACATCTCATAGACCATTAAGGTGTTGGACAATTGTTCATTTATCAAGTCCAAATTAGGTTCAATATAGTTATGCTTGATAAACTCCAAATCAGAAGAGCTAGAAATTCCTCTTTGATACTTTTGATTGACCAAGAGACTTTCTACTGGTAGTTGCAAATTAACCCAAGAACCAACGGCAGTATAAAGACTTTTTAACTCCCAGACAGGACTTTTATAATAAATTGGCAAACTATCTTTGTCGCTTTCTAAATAATTTTTAGTAATTTTAAGTCCTTGCCAATAATTATTATAATGCCAGACTTGAGGAAACTTTGAAATTTGCTCTTTTAAGCTCTCTAGTTGTTGATCATAATTATTGTAACTCGAATTCTCTTGATAATATTCATTACTCTTTAAATCTTTATTAAAAATTAAACTTACAATATCAAGAGAAAAGCCATTACATCTAACAATCTCTTTATCCACCTTGCAACCAGTAATATTGTTCTTTGCTAATTTTTCCGCCTGATAATCAGAAACTTTAGGATAAGATAATTCGTTAAATATAAAATCATTAGGCCAATAAAAATCAGATAACATCTTAACGCCCAACATTGGTTTATCTTTGACGCTATTTTTATCAAAAGAACCTTCAATCTCTAAAAAGTCATATTCCAAAACTTTAGATTGAAATTTATATAAATTGTCTATACTCTCTGAATTGTCATCAGCAAATACCTGAGAAATATCATAATCCTCCCCGAAACAAGAAGCTAAAGCATCACGATAATGAACATAAGTTAGATCACCTCTTAATCCCTTGAAAAAGGATAAAGTTTTATAAATCCTAGCCCAATCATTCTTTAAATTATGACTATTAAAAATATCATTGGCTATAAAAGCCGAACTAATCATGCTTATTCTCCAATCATCAAAATCTAAATAGCAGTCTGGGCAATCATCACCTTGATAATGCAAAGGAAAAGTAGATGAAAGCCATTTAGTTGCTAAATAAAAATTATTTAATTTAGCATTAATGCTATATTCTTTTGGTATTTCAAATTCTTTGTAGTTTCTTTCATAGAGAAGGACTGGAGATTTAGCAACCGAATTTTTAGCCAAAATTAATTCAACCTCTCTAGAAACATCAACTTGCAAATAACTAGGTACATCAAAAGAATAAATATCTTTTTCCAAAAAACCAAATAAATTAGGGTTGCTCAAATCACCACTCTGAGCTACTTGATCTAATTGTGGTTTTAACAATTCCAAAGAAGTAGCAAAATAAGCAGCCGATAATCTTTCTGCTTCCAAAACGCGATCATTAACATTTCCACTTTGAGTCAAGCCTTCTTCATATCTTTTTTTAGATTTTTCAAATAAGACATAATTAATATCCCAAAGATTTTTATAAAATATATTTTGCTCTATATCTTTAAAAATTTTTTTCATTGACTGCTGATGATAATAAATTAAAAAATCAGAGGTAATAAAAAAAGGAACTCTTTTAGAATAAAGTTCTTCATAAACATCATAAAAATTTTTGGCAGTTAAACTATTTGGCATTAGAGCAACTCCGCTTGAATTTAAATCTTCTAAATAAGGATCTATATTTAAACGACGAGACAAATCATAATAATTAACAACATCCGTTTTAATGTTCAAGGGCAAAGAATAGTCTTCAAAAGATGGCTGAATTTCATCTTTTATCTCCTTATAAAAATCCAAAAAAGAAACATATTCAATATACAAACTTTCATCTTCCTGACTGAAATCAAAACCAATTTTTTCTTCTCCCATTGGTAATCGCCCTAAAGCCCTAGAAGATTCTATTGACTCCTCTAGCCCAGTCAATTGGTTTTCTGAGCTTTGTTCTATCTCCCCTTGATCTTTTTGAACCTCTTGTTTGGTGGTCGTAGATGGTGCTTTATCTTTTTGAAGATAAATAAAAAGAGGAACAATAATAACTACTCCCAAGAAAAATAACATGATAAGTATTAACTTTTTAGAATTATCGCTCATATCTTTATTTTAAATATTTATTTTTGTTTAATAAATGCTCTTCATAAGTAATACTAAAAATAGTTTCTTTAGTGTCTGGTCGACTTAAAAAATAATTATAATTATTTTCTGTTGGATAAATAGCTGCTTCTATAGCTTTAAGGCCTGGATTAGATATTGGCCCTGGAGGTAAACCACGATTAATGTAAGTATTATAAGCAGAAGGAGTTCTGGTGTCTTCACGACTATAAATAGCTTTATTAACCCCCAAAATATAAGCCAAAGTAGCACAAGATTCTAGTGCCTGTCCATTTTTTATCCTATTCCAGAAAAGACCAGAAACCATTTTCATATCATCTTCACTTTGAACTTCTTTTTGAATTATGGAAGCCATAGTAACTATTTCAAAAATAGTTTTTCCCTGAGTAATAATATCTTCTCTCATTTTACTAGTTAGTTTCTGGTCAAAATTCTTTAACATTCGAATTATAACATCTTCCAAGCTAGCGTCTTCAAAAAAACGATAAGTATCTGGAAACAAATATCCTTCCAACCCATAATAGCTTGGTTTATCTTTTAAAAAATCAAATTGTTCTGAAAAATCTTTTGGCCTAATTCCACTTGATAAAAGCTGATAATTAAGCATAGGTTCACCGACCATATTAAAAAAATTCTCTTCTTCAGTTGAAAAATTTTTTTCTAAAACTTTATAATAATCTCGAACACTCCAGCCCTCAATAAAGGTAACCGTCTTTTCTGGTTTTAAAGATATTTTTTTAGTAAGCTCTTCAACAATTTCTTTAATATTCATATTGTAATTCAAGTTGTAAGAGCCCTCTCTAAAAATTAATTCTTCTTTAGAAAAATGAATATATAATTTAAAAGTAAATTTAGATTTTATCAAATCCTGTTCATACAGACTCTCTCCTATCTCCGAAATACTACTTCCTCCATCAATTTTAAAAACAACGTTTTGATTCCTTTCAGAGGAATGATTTATGTCCCTAATATATGAAAAAAAATAAATTAAAAAAACTACTAAAATTAAAAAGCCAATCTTCTTAAATCCTAAAAAATATTTATTTTTTTTTCTTTTTAGCTGCATCAGCAATTAAGATTGAGCTAGAGCGAATTTTTTTCCCTAGTCCATCAACCATTTTAATTTTAAGTTTTTGACAAACATCATATTCTGGCACATCATTAAGATTTTTTCGATCACCACCATTAGCAAATATGTTTGGCTTAATTTTGGCTAAAGATTTACAAACAGTTTTATCCTTGTCTATAGACAAAAAAACCTCATCAACCTCTCTAAGAGCTTTAATAATTTTGACCCTATCTTTTTGACTCATAAAAGGGACACTGCCCTTTAACTTTACTTGATAATCATTATTAATAATAACAATTAAATAATCTCCTATTTTTTTAGCCTTTTCTATCATTTCCAAATGACCAACATGAAGAGGGTTAAAATAACCACTAACAGCTACTTTTATTTTTTCGTTATTTTTCTTTTTATGCACCATACACAAACAAAGCTTAAATAATTATAAAGAAATTATAACATATTTCAAAAAAAGAAAAAACAACCTTTTGATTATTTTAATATAAACATAACATTTCTTTAATCAAAAAAGAGGCTTTTCGCCTCTTTTTTAAAATAAATAATTTTATTTTACATCATTCCGCCCATACCACCCATTCCAGGCATACCACCCATATGACCATGACCTGAATCACAAGAACAAGCATCCTTATTTTCTGGTTTATCAACAATCACAGTTTCAACTGTTAAAAACATAATAGCTGCTGAAGCTGAATTTTCTAAAGCACTACGAACAACTTTGGTTGGATCAATAATGCCGGCACTAACCATATCTTCAAATTTATCATTAGCAGCGTTATAGCCAATATTAGTATTACCCTTTTTATGTTCTTCAATAATATTAAATAAAACCAAGGATCCATCTTTACCAGCATTTCTAGCAATCTGTTTAATTGGTTCAAGTATAGCATTATCAACAATTGTAACTCCTGGCTTGTCTGCCTTTTTATCTGTTAACTCCTCAAAAGCATCACCAGCCAAAGCTAAAGCTAAACCACCTCCAGGAACAACGCCCTCTTCTTGGGCAGCGCGAGTTGCATTTAAAGCATCTTCAATTCTGTCTTTCTTTTCTTTCATTTCTGTTTCAGTAGCAGCTCCAACTTTTATAACGGCCACGCCACCTGTTAATTTAGCCAATCTTTCTTGTAATTTTTCTCTATCAAAATCAGAATCACTCAACTCCATCTCTTTTTCAATTTGCTTAACCCTATCCTTTATATTGCTTTCATCTCCTTTACCATCAACGATAGTTGTATTATCTTTAGAAGCAATAACTTTTCTAGCTTGACCCAAAGCTTCTATTTCAACAGTCTCTAATTTTAGGCCAACTTCTTCAGAAATAAGCTTAGCCCCAGTTAAAACAGCAATATCTTCCAACATAGCCTTCCTTCTATCACCAAAGCTTGGAGCCTTAATACCTAAAACATTAAATGTTCCACGAAGCTTATTTAAAACAAAAGTTGTCAAAGCTTCTCCTTCAATTTCATCAGCAATGATTACAATATCTTTTTTGCCTGATTGAACTACTTTTTCAAGCAAAGGCAAAATTTCTTGAATTGAAACTATTTTTTTATCAGTTACTAAAATCAAAGGATCATTCATTTCAGCTTTCATGTTTTCAGTATTAGTTATCATATAAGGAGAAACGTAACCCTTATCAAACTGCATACCTTCAACGACTTCAACCTCAACACCAAAAGACTGTCCTTCTTCCACGGTAACAACTCCGTTTTTACCAACCTTATCCATAGCCTCAGCTATCTTTTCGCCAATTTCTTTATTGTTAGCACTAATTGAAGCTACTTGAGCTAGCTCTTCTTTGGTTTCTATTGTCTTGCTCATTTCTCTTAACTTTTTAACGATTGAAGCAACTTTTTTTTCAATTCCCTCTCTAATCTCAATTGGCGAAATACCAGCTGAAACCAATTTTAAACCTTCTTTAATCATAGCCTGAGCTAAAATAGTAGCGGTAGTTGTTCCATCTCCAGCCATATCGTTAGCTTTAGAGGCTACTTCTTTGATCATCTCAGCCCCAATATTTTCAATTTTATCTTCTAACTCAATTTCTTTAGCTACACTAACACCATCCTTAGTGATAACTGGAGCACCAAAACTTTTTTCAATAACAACATTTCTGCCCTTAGGGCCAAGAGTCACCTTTACTGCATTGGCTAATTTATCTACGCCAGCTTTTAAAGCATTTCTTGCCTCTTCATTATAAATAATTTGTTTTGCCATATGTTTTTTGATCTTCTAGTGACAAACGACAAAAGAAGATTAATTTTTAATTATTCAATAATAGCTAAAATATCATTTTCACTAATTACTAGATATTCTTCTCCATTAATCTTAATATCATCTGGAGAATATTTTTTAAAAACAACTTTATTACCAATCTTAACTGACATTTCTGATCTTGATCCACTTTCCAATAGTTTTCCTGGACCAACAGCAACAACTTCTCCTTGCTCTGGTTTTTCTTTGTCTATTGTGTCCGGCAAAACTATACCCGACTTAGTAAGCTCTTCTTTAGAAGACGCTTTAACAATCACATTGTTGTTTAAAGGCTTAAGCTTCATAAAATAAATAGTTTAATTATCAACCTTTAACCTAAAATTAAATAAGTATAATAATCAAACAATAAAATAATAAATTATAAACAGTATTAGCAATCTAACAATGAGAGTGCTAAAAATATTTTAGCATAATTAAAATACATGTCAAGAAATAAAATTTTATAAAAGCTTGTTTAAATAAAAAAGGGGAATAAAATCCCCTTATAAACTAAAAAGACAAAACCTCTAGCTTGTCTATGTTGGCTTCTGCATAAAAACCGTCATACCAAATAATGTGAATAATCTGGTTTGTTTTGTCATAAACCAAACCAGGTAACAAAATATTTCTCTTACCTTCTATTCGAGAAGCTCCGCAGGTAAAAATAGAAGAAATCAAATTGTAAAATCCTGAAGAGTTTTTTTCAAAAAAAATCATCATGCAAATGATCCCCTCCGTTAAAGTAACCTGATCTTTAGCCCTTGAAGATACATATCCAGAGCCTAAAAAACTTAATTTTGTTAAATTTTTTGAAACTAAAACAAAATAATCAGTTTCAGCTTCTCTAATAGAGGCAATTTTTCCCCCAAAAGTCAGGTTGTTTTCTATTCTAATGCCCATCATTTTTTCTGCCACATCTAAAACTTTCTCAAAAAATAAACCAGCAGGAACAATAATTAGAAAATACTTTTGATCATCAAATTCTGGTATTTTCATTCCAGAAAAATTAGTTTCCATTGAAAAATTTCTTCTATAGAAATCTTCCAAGTATGCTTTTTGGTCTGTGATGGTTTGCTTCATACTCTTTATGCATTAGGTTTTTTAATGAACTTCTACTAATAGTTTACATTATATACGATCAAAATGTCAATTTGCCATGAATAAGTTCACTTACATTTTGGAAAATCAAAAAACCCAAGATGTATGCAAATAATATCTAAGTATTATAATTGTCGAGGATTTGGCAACATATATAATGATGCAATTAAGCAAAAATATATGATTACCAAAGAAGCTAAACAAAGGTTTAAAATATTAGAGTTCTGGAAGAAATATGGCCTCCAGGCGACTATTGATGCCTACGGAGCCAAACAATCCACTCTATACTACTGACAAGGATTATTTAAAAAAGGAGGAGGTAAAATAGAGTCATTAAACCCAAAATCTCAAGCTAGAATTAACAAGAATAAGAGAGAAGTTCATCCTCTAGTACTAAAAGAGATAAAAAGACTTAGATTGGAGGTCTGTCCCAATATAGGTAAGGGTAAGATTAAAGTATTATTAGATAAATATTGTAAAGATAACAATTTGCCAATATATTCAGAATCTAAGATAGGCAGAATAATTAAAGAAAAAAAGATATATCATCACAGACAAAAAATATCTCATTTTGGTAAAATTAAAGAAATTAAGAGAGGTAAAAAAGAAAGAAAACCTAAAAAATTAATAATAGAAGATCCTGGAGACCTAATAGAGATAGATACTGTTGTTAGGTTCCATAATGGGCTAAAAAGATACGTTATTACCGCCATTGATACTTTTGGTAGACCAGCATTTGCTTATGCCTATAATCGCATCAGTAGTTCTAATGCTAAGGATTTCTTTAAGAAACTAGAAGAGGTTATGCCATTTAGTATTAAGGCTGTCCAAAGTGATAATGGGTCAGAATTTCATCTACACTTCAAAAAATATTTAGAAAAAAGAAATATTAGACACTATTTCAATTATCCTGGGCAACCATACAAGCAAGGACATATTGAAAAATTTAATAGAACTATTCAAGAGGAGTTTATTGACTGGCATGAAAGCTATTTTGATAATTTAGATGATTTTAATAATTTGTTAATTGATTGGCTTCTTTGGTATAATACCAAGAGACCCCATTGGAACCTTAATTTAATGTCTCCGATGGATTATTTAATTAATAATAATTTTTTTTCCAAAACAACGTGGACTAATACATGCCATTGCTTTTTTTAATGATATATATTATGATATTTTTGTAATTTTGGTCCGATGGTGAAGCGGTTTAACACTGCAGTTTGCAAAACTGCCACTCGTGGGTTCGAATCCCACTCGGACCTCTGAAAAAAACAATCCAAATTTCTTTGGGTTGTTTTTTTATATAACAAAAGAGTGGGATTCGAAAGCCGGAAGCGATGTGCCGAAACGAAGTGTAGGCACCGCTGAGGCCAGGCCAGAGCGCTTAGTGAGCGAAGTCGCATAAACGCGAAGCGTTTTTACGCGACGAGCGAGACTTAGCGACGCGTGGCCGAATCCCACTCGGACCTCTGAAAAAAACAATCCAAATTTCTTTGGGTTGTTTTTTTTATATGAATAAAGAGGGGGATTCGAAAGCCGGAAGCGATGTGTACAAAAAGAGATATAAAAAAAGCTCTTCTTGAAAGAGCTTTTGAAAAAACACAGACTCAAATCAACCATTAATTTTAATAAAAAAATCTCTTTTCCATCTTTTAGACAACAAAGACTCTCCTCGAGTAATTTTTTTAAACTCTTTAGACTCTTTGTCAAAACTATTATCTTCTTCTTTTTTGGAGGAGCTCTTCTCCGGCCTTTGAAGTCTCAAACTTTTCATAATTAACTATTTTTGGTTAAAAGAACTTAGTTTAGTATATTATATATATTTTTATTGGTCAATACAAAAAATAGCCATTAAAGGCTACTTTTATCTTAAACTCTCTAAACATCTTAACTATTTTAATTATTCTATTTTCTCAAACTTCTCCATTTTTTAGCCGACCTAACCCTGGCCAACTCCTTTTCAATTTGAGCAGCTAACTGAGCAAATTGAGAAGCATCAACGCTGCGCATATCTTTGAGTGATTCTTCAGCCCTTTTTCTAGCTTCTTCAGCCCTTTCAATGTCAATCTCCTCAGCTCTTTCAGCTGTATCAGCCAAAATAATAACTTTATTTAATAAAACCTCAACAAAACCACCAGAAACTGAAATTATTTCAATTTCACCATCTATTTTTTTTAGTTCTAAAACACCTGGCTTCAAAACAGAAACCAAAGGAGAGTGTTTTGGCAACACTGTAATTTCGCCTTCTTGAGTTGGAACAGTAACTTGTAGAATTTCCTCTTTTAAAACTACTCTTTCTGGAGTGGCTATTTCGAATTTTATTCTTTTTTGATCTGACATATTTATTTTTTAACTACTTCCTCAATAGCACCTTTCATATAAAAATCACCCTCGCTTTTATCATCGTGCTTTCCTTCTAATATTTCTTTAAACCCCTTAACAGTATCAGATAATTTTACGTATTTACCAGAAACTCCCGTAAATGTTTCAGCCACACTGAAAGGTTGAGACAAAAATCTCTGAATTTTTCTAGCACGAGAAACGCTAATCTTGTCCTCGTCTGATAACTCTTCCATACCTAAAATAGCAATAATATCCTGTAAATCTTTATATCTTTGCAAAACCCTCTGAACTCCTAAAGCAACATCATAATGCTCTTGTCCAACAATTTTTGGATCTAAAATGATAGAGAAAGAGTCAAGCGGATCTACGGCTGGATAAATACCAAGCTCTGACAAAGAACGAGAAAGCACCACGGTTGAATCTAAGTGACCAAAGGTTGTAGCTGGGGCTGGATCAGTCAAATCATCAGCTGGAACATAAACAGCTTGAATAGAAGTAATAGAACCCTTGTTGGTTGAAGTAATTCTTTCTTGAAGTTCTCCCATTTCGGTAGCAAGAGTAGGTTGATAACCTACGGCACTAGGCATACGTCCAAGCAAAGTAGATACCTCCGAACCTGCCTGAGTAAAACGAAAAATATTATCTACGAAAAACAATACATCTTGATTTTGTTCATCTCTAAAATATTCAGCGATAGATAATCCACTCAAAGCAACACGAGCACGAGCCCCTGGCGGTTCATTCATTTGACCAAAAACCATAGCTACTTTATCAATAACTCCAGCGCCTCTCATTTCATGAAACAAATCATTACCTTCACGAGTTCTTTCTCCGACACCGGCAAAAACAGAATATCCTCCATGAGCCTTGGCAATATTATTAATAAATTCTTGAATAACAACTGTTTTACCTACACCAGCACCACCAAAAAGACCAACTTTACCACCTTTAGCAATTGGACAAATTAAATCAATAACTTTAATTCCAGTTTCTAAAATTTCCGTTTTAGTTGACTGATCAATAAAGTCTGGAGCACTACGATGAATTTCATATCTCTTAGTATCAACTAAATCAGCCTCTCCATCTACAGCCTCTCCTAAAACGTTAAAGATTCTTCCTAATGTTTCTTTACCAACTGGGACGGTTATTCCTTTACCAGTGTTTACAACCAAGTCACCCCTTTTTAGACCATCAGTTGTTCCCATAGAAATAGTCCTAACAACATTAAAACCTAAATGTTGTTGAACCTCTAAAACAACTTTTTTGCCATCAGATGATTCAACTTCTAGGGCAGTATAAACTTCAGGCAAGTTTTCTTCAAAATAAACGTCAACCACAGCTCCAATTATTTGCTTAATGACTCCGTTTTTTTTATCTTCGTTTCCCATACTTTTATTTTAATTTTATATAAATTATATTAAAAATTTATTAAGCTTTTAAAGCATTAGCTCCGGCACTGATTTCAGCAATTTCAGAGGTAATAGCAGCTTGGCGGGCTTTATTATAAAACAGAACCAACTCTTTAACTATGTCAGTGGCAGCCTCAGTTGCTTGATGCATTGAAGCCATTCTAACACTATGTTCTGAAGCATTAGACTCTAAAAGAGCCTGAAAAAGCTGAACTTCAATCAATCGAGGAACCATTTGATCTAATACTGCTCTTGGGCTAGGCTCATAAGTAAATAAATAGTTATAATCACTATCTTTTAAATATTTAGCTTCTTTTTCAGCAATATATTCTTTGGTTGTACCAATCCTTTCGTCACGACCAACAATTCCCAAATATTCTTCATCAACATTTATATCTATTGGTAATATCTGCTTAACTCGAGGAATTTGTTTAGTAGCACTAACAAAATCGGTGTAAGCAACAAATATTTTATCATATTTACCACTCAAATAATCATCCATAGCCAAGCGAGCAATTGGCATAACCTCTTTTATTTCAGAAACAAAGTCCACCTTATCAAACTCAGCTACAACATTGTAACCATAGCGACTGTTGACCGCCAAACCCTTTTTACCCAACAAAATAAAATCTGTTTCTATGTCTCCATGCTTCTTAATCCCAGCCACGGCCTTATTAATAATATTAGTATTAAAACTACCACACAAACCACGATTAGAACTTATTAAAATAATAGCTACTCTTTTAATTTCCGACCTAACATCAAGCAATGGATGTAAATTTTTTCCATCCTCTAAAGACCCAGAGATATTTAAAATAGTAGTCCAGGCCAAGTTAGCATAAGTTCTAGTTTTAAGAACCGCTTCAACTGATTTTCTCATTTTAGCAGCTGCTACCATTTCCATGGCCTTGGTAATTTTTTTGGTATTATTAACAGACTTTATTCTACGTTGTATTTCTTTGGTTTTAGCCATAATTATTTAATCAAATAATCTAAAGTATCCTTATAATTATTAATCACTTTAGTTAATTTTTCCTCATCCTTTTCGTCCATTACTTTAACTTCTTTAATATTTTTTAAAACATCACTAGCATTATCTTTTATATACTCAACTAACCCTTTTTCAAATTCTCTAATTTTATCAACCGGAACACTATCCATTAGACCGTTGATTAAAGAGAAAAAAACAGAAACTTGCAAAGCTACATCCATTGGTTCGTATTGGTCTTGTTTCAATATTTCCATTAATCTTTTTCCTCTTTCTAATTTTTTTCTAGTCTCCTCATCTAAGTCAGAGCCAAATTGAGCAAAAGCAGCCAACTCTCTGTATTGAGCAGCTTCAAGACGCATCTTGCCAGCCACTTTTTTCATAGCCTTAATTTGAGCACTACTACCAACACGAGAAACTGAAAGACCAGCATTAACAGCCGGGCGATTTCCTTGATAAAACAAGTCTGGCTCCAAATATATTTGACCATCAGTGATAGAAATAACATTAGTAGGAATATAAGCAGAAACGTCTCCAGCCTGAGTTTCAATAATTGGAAGAGCAGTGATTGACCCACCACCAAAATCTGGATTTAGCTTACAAGCTCTTTCAAGTAAACGTGAATGTAAATAAAAAACATCACCAGGGTAAGCCTCGCGTCCAGGAGGTCTTTTCAAGAGTAGGGATATTTCCCTATAAGCAACAGCATGTTTTGATAAATCATCATAAATAATCAAAACATCTTCTCCTTTATCTAAAAAGTATTCAGCCATAGCACAACCAGCATAAGGTGCTATATACAACAAAGAAGCTGGATCACTAGCACCAGCAACAACCACTGTAGTATAGTCCATGGCACCAGCTTCTTTTAGTTTGGCAACAATACCAGCAACCTTTGATTCTTTCTGACCAATAGCGACATAAATACATTTCATATTTTGCCCTTTCTGATTAATGATAGTATCAATAGCTATGGCAGTTTTACCAATTTGACGATCACCAATGATAAGCTCTCTTTGACCACGACCAACTGGAATCATAGCATCAATCGCCTTAATACCAGTCTGGACTGGTTCATCAACGGATTGACGAGTAATAACACCAGGAGCAATTTTTTCTACTGGATAAAATTTTTCAGCTTTAATATTTTCTTTTCCATCAAGCGGAGCTCCTAAGGGATTTAAAACACGACCAGCGATATCATCTCCGACCGGAACCTCTAGAATTCTTTTTAAAGCAACAACCTCTCCGCCTTCTTTGATTGCACTACCTTCTCCCAACAAAACAGCACCAACGCTATCTTCCTCTAAATTTAATACTACACCAAAAACAGATCCAGAATTAGTTTTAAACTCAAGCATCTCTGACATCATGGCCTCTGATAAGCCAGAAACCTTTGCGATACCATCACCAACCTCAACCACTTTACCAAAATTTTGCTCTTTAATTTCTGATTTAAAATCAGAAATTCTTTGCCTTATCTGTTCAATTATAAAATCTTTTGAATTATTTTCCATATTTTTATATCAATTTAATTTAATAAACTATTTTTAAAAGAGTTAATTTTATTTTTAATACTAGCATCTATAATTTTATCACCATATTTCAAAACAAAACCACCAATAACTTTTTTATCTTCTTTTTCTTTTATTTCAATATTCTCTGCTTGAGAAATTTTCTTTAAATAAGACACAACATCACTCCTTAAATCATTTTCTAAAAAACGAGAACAAGTTATCTCTGCCTCTACCAAAGAATATTCTTTATTCCAAAGATTATTAAAATAAAAAACTATTTTTTCTAATTGAGATAAATTATTATCAACTTTTAAAACCTCAAAAAATTTATCAAGAGTTTTTAAAAGATCGTCTCCTTTTTTATCTCTTGTTTCTAAAAATAAGGCTTGAGCGTATTGTTTAGCTTTGATTTTCATACCAAATTAATTGTTTAAGGCTTTTTTTATTATTTCTCTGTCTTTTTCATTATTCATTTTTTCTTCAATTACTTTTTCTACTGCCAAAATAACCAATTCCGACAAGTTATTTCTCATATCTTTAAAAATTTCAATTTTTTCTTGATTAAACTTTTCTCTTTCTTTAACTATAACTGAAGACGCCTCTTCTTGGGCTCTTTTAATAATTTCATTACCTTTTTTGTCGGCATTATCTTTAGCTTCATTTATCATATTCAAAGCCTCTTTTTTAGCCTCAATTAAAACTTCCTTTTCCTTTTCTCCAATTTCAATTAATTTTTGAGTTGCTTGCTCAGCATTTTTAACGCCCTCTTCTATCTTGTTTTTTCGTTCTTCTAAAAACTTAAAAATTGGTTTATAAGCAAACCTCCACAAAACAAAAACTAAAATAGCAAAATTAAAAAATTGAGCTAATAAGATTTTCCAATCTAAACCCAAAGCACCAAGTAATTCCATATATTTATTTTTAAAATTTGAAAATAATTTTTAATGGCTATCGATAAAAATCGACAGCTATCAAGAATCATTTATTCAATGATAAGAAAATTAACTAAAAAGAACAATCAAGGCAACAACTAAAGCATAAATAGCGGTTGATTCAGTAACGGCCATAGAAGCAAACATTAAAGGAGTAATTTTTCCTCCGGCCTCTGGGTTTCTACCAATAGCTTCCATAGCTTTAGAAGCGATCATACCTTCACCAAGAGCTGGACCGATAGCGCCTAAACCAATAGCGATACCAGCAGCAATATATTTTGCAGCAACTGCATCCATATTTTTTTTAATTTTACCCATTAAAATTTTAATGAATAAAATATTAATTAATTATATATAAATTTTTATTTTACTTCTTCAGACGACGACTCTATAACCATCGATGTAAAAACTAAAGTTAAAACAGCAAAAACAAAAGCTTGAACGACGGCTGTCAAAAGTCCTAAAAACATAAAAGGTAGTGGGGCAAAAAATGGCATTAAAAATAAAATAACAGCAGTTAAAACTTCCCCAGCAAAAATATTGCCAAATAAACGGAAAGACAAAGATATGACCTTAGCAATCTCGCCAACCAAATCCATAAGACCCAAAAAGAAATCTAGTGGACCTTTTAAGTTAATAAATTTCCCTATATATTTAAACGGACCTAAAACAGCAAAAGAAACAATTTGAGTAGTAATTACTGAAATTAAAGTCATTACTAAAACTAAACCGTAATCTGACATAATCGCTCTAAAAACAGGAACTGGATTACCACCCTTATAAACAGTAAGGGCCGATTGACCAGGAATATAAACCAAAAAGTTAGAAAATAATATAAAAATAAACATGGTTCCAACTAAAGGAAATATCTTTCTAGCTGGCTTCCCTGGACCAATAACCGATTCAGTAAAAGAATAAGCCCCCTCAAGCAGCATTTCTACAACATTCTGAGCACCACCAGGAACACTCTTCATTCTTCTAGCAATCAAAACAAAAAAAATCATTAAAAAAACACTAGCAACAACTGTCCAAAGAAAAGTATTGGTTACCGGGAAGGAACCTATCGAAAAAAGTATGTTAGATGCTAGAGTTATATTGTCCATATTTTTTATTTATTTTCTTCTTTTTCATCAAGGCTCTCTTTTTTAGCCTCTCTTTCTATTTTCTCCAAAGAAGCATTAAATTCTTTTATCTTTTTAAAAACTAAAAAATTACTTAAAACATAGGCAATTAAAACAGAACCTAATAACATAAAGGGCTTTGTGCCAAAAATATTATCTAAAACATACCCAATAGCACCGATTGTAAGCAGTGGACCCAAAACAGAAAAACTAATATACATTAGAACACCCTTAGCTAAGCTTTGATTTTCTTTCATTTTTTTAAACATAAAATAATAAAAATTAAATAATTAAATTTAATTTTTTAAAACACCTTTATTTTACTGGCCCTATTAAGCCAACTAAATTATTAAGTATAAAAAATAAAAAGTCAAGAGTGCTTTGAAAACACAAAAAAGGGAAAATCAACCCTTTTTTGTTTAAAACAGTATTTACTTGTTTATTTTGTTTCTAATAAAAGCTGGGACATCCAATTCGGACTCTTCATCTGTTTGAGATTTGTTCAAATGACTAATATTTTTATTAGAAGAAGAAAAATCAGCGGCATCATCAATTTTATCTTTATGAAACAAGCTTTTAGAATTAAAATTAAAAATTGATTTTTTTTCTCTTTCTTCTTTTTCAGAATCAAAAGATTTTTTGTTATTAATATCAGCCATTAAATCGAAGGATTTTTTATTGCTAGAAGAATAATAATCATTGTCAGCATTTGCACTAATAGTCTTTTTTTCGTTTTCACTTTTTTTGTTCGGTTTAATATTTTTATCATTAAAACCAGTGGCTACTATAGTAACTTTTATTTCATCTCCTAAAGATTCATCAATAACAGCTCCAAAAACAATTTTAGCATCCTTGTCAGCTAAAGAATTAATCATTTTAGCGGCTTCGCTTACGTCGTACATACTTAGATTCGCTCCTCCAGTTATGGTAAAAACAACACCTTTAGCGCCTTCAATAGAATATTCTAGCAAAGGAGAGCTGACAGCAGCTTTAACTGCATCGGTTGCCTTGTTCTCTCCAGACCCCTGCCCAATACCCATTAATGCCGAACCTGTATCGGCCATAATATTTCTAACATCTGAAAAATCAGCATTAATTAAACCTGGGACAGTTATTATTTCTGAAATACCTTGAACTCCTTGTCGTAAAACGTTATCAGCAATTTTAAAAGAATCAATGAATGTTATTTTTTTATCAACTATTTCTAACAACTTCTCATTAGAAACTGTAATAATAGTATCAACTCTTTCTGATAAATTTTTATATCCTTCTTCGGCTATTTTTTGTCTCGAACCACCTTCAAAGAAAAATGGTTTAGTAACAACAGCGATAACTAATGGCTTTTTAGAATCTTCATCAACAGATTGTTTGGCTATTTCAGCAATAACTGGAGAAGCTCCAGTGCCGGTTCCACCACCCAAACCACATGTTATAAAAATCATATCAGACCCCTTTAAAAGATCTCTAATTTCATTTTGTGATTCTTCAGCTGCCTTACGACCAATTTCAGGATTCATACCAGCTCCTAAACCCCTAGTAATTGTTTTACCAATATTAAGTTTTTTACCAGCCTTACTTTTTTGTAAGTCCTGTATATCAGTATTAATGGCTATAAATTCAACACCCCGAATACCGGATTCTATCATTCTGTTAATAGCATTTCCTCCAGCACCACCAACTCCAATAACTTTTATTTTGGCCGATGTTTCAATGTTTGGTTTTATTTCTGGCATATTGTTATATAAGCTTGACGCTATTTAGGCATTATTTTTTTAAAAAAGCCACCGACGCCATCGACTATTTCTTTAAAATTATTTTTTAAAAAATTATTTCTTCTCTCTTTGCCATTGTTTTCTTGCTGAGAAGCAAGCAACAAACTGAGAGAGGTAAAAAACTCTGGACTTTGTGCTTTATCAATTTCTAATCTTAAAGCATTAATATTTATAACAGTGACAGGCAGAGATAAAATTCTTTTAGCAACTTTTTGAATGTTTTTAATTAAAATTCCTCCCCCACTTAAAAAGGCGCCAACCGGTAAAATTCTTGATCTGTTTATTTTTTTTAATTCATTGTCAACCATAGAAAATATTTCTTCAACTCGAGCTTCAATTATTTGAGAAAGATATTTTTTAGAAATAAAATCCAAATCATCAACGTTTTCATTTTGTAAAAGTGGTCTAATGTCAACCTCTTCATCTTCTTCATAATTTTCTGAATCAGCATCACCAAAATTAATTTTTATTTTTTCGGCTAAACTAATAGGACATTTCAAGCCCAAAGCAATGTCAGAAGTAATGTGTTCTGAGCCAATAGGCAAAACGGCTAAATGCATCAAATTACCATCCTCATAAACAGCCAAAGAAGTAGTGGTAGCACCAATATCTATAACAGCTGAACCAAGCTCCCTCTCTTTACTACTTAAAAAAGCAGCTGACAAAGAAAGCGATGGCAACAACAGACCATCTATATCAAGATTGGCTCTATGAACTATTTTAATCAGATTATTTATCTGACCACTTAAAGCTAAAACTACCAAAACTTCTACCTCTAAGCGAACCCCATTCATTCCTATTGGGCTTTTAACATCTTCATTGCTATCTATATTATACTTAATCGGAATACTGTCTATAATTTCATAATTATTAGGCACTGGAAAGGACTTAGCCGAATCAATGGCTCTTTCAATGTCTGAATAATCAATTTCGCCGTCATTTTTACTTATAATAGCTACTCCCTTGGTTTTTTCGTACTTTATTTTTGAATTATTAAAAGAAAGCCAAACAGAGCTTATTGGTAAACCAACCAACCTTTCTGCTTTTTCTAAACAAGCTGACAAAGAAGACACAACATCTTCTATGCTGTTTATCATGCCACCCTTGCCAATACCAGAGCTTGGACAAGAAACCGCCCCAATAACACTAAGGCGCTCGTCACCATACTCACCTTTGTGCTGGCCAATGACTAATTTAATGCTGTTTGATCCAATATCAAGACCGACAACTATATCGTTTTTCATAAAAAAAGCAAGCAATGTTTAATTGCCTATATTATACTAAAATTTAAAAATATTAGCAATAACAAGTATAATTTAAGAATATAAATCTGTTAAAAAATCAAAGAAAAATACCAATCAACAATTTCTTTTCCAAAAAACAAGACAATCAATAATGATAATGATAAAAAAATACCCAAGGGCAGGCGAGACCCGATTTTCCTAATTTTAAAAATAATCAAAACCATAGCCACTAAACCGCCAATTATATAGGTTAAAAAAATTGATAATATTAGCAATTTAATGTCTGGGAAAATTGCCCCAAATAAAGCTCCTAGCCAAATATCACCTTCACCGATTCCTTTTCCGCGAGTTATTAGATATTGAAGACCAAAAAAACTAGAACCAATCAACATTGAAAGCAAAATATTTAAAATTGATGCTCCAAAAAAAATATTTAAAGAAATTATAAGTATTCCACCGATTATTACCACCCAAACTGGAATTAAATACCATCTCAAATCAAAAACAAAAATTATAACAGACAGAGATATTACAAAAAAATAAAAAAACAATTCCAAGAAAGAAAGGCCATTCTGAAGAGAAAAATAATAAGAAAAAGCAAACAACAGACCAGTTATTATTTCCACCAAAGGATATTGCCAAGAAATCTTATCGTTACAAAAACGACATCTGCCTTTCAAAAAAATAAAGCTCAAAACGGGGATATTGTCATACCATTTAAGCTCTTGCCCACATTTAGGACAATAAGACCTGCCCAAAACTGTTTCTTCCTTATAAAGACGCCAAATTAAACAATTCAAAAAACTACCGATGATCAAGCCGAACAAAAACATAAAAAATATAAAAAAAGATTCCATTAAAAACATATTTTTATTTTAAATTGTATTAATATTTATTTTACACTACTTTTCTCAATTTTAAAACGAACATTGCTAATTTCATAAAAAATTAAATTTCGGTAAAAAGACAAGGCGTTGCGACTGATATCACTTCTTACTTCTCTTTTTGGCAACATTTCTACAGTATTATACAATAAATTTAAAGAATCATCAAAGTCATTAAACATAATTTTATGACGAGCATAATTTAAATATAAGTCAGGAAAGTAGGGTGACTTATTAATTAAATCTAAAAATATCTTTTCTGAAGATTCTTGATCACCTAAAATTGACAAAGACTTTGCTTTAAAAAAATTAAAGAAGAATGAATTTTTACTAACAATAAACTTTCTATCTTCTATTTTTTTTAAAGACTCTCTCACTTCTTCTTTTATCAAAAAATCTAAAGATTTCTCTTGAAAATAATCTCGAACATAATTACCCAAGAAAACATCAGCCAAATAGTAGGCATAATCATCATGTTTATAACCATCCTTATTAAGATAAGAAAACATCAATAAACCCTCACCAAACGAGCCCTGTGACAAATATTTTTTGGATTGAAAAAAATAATAGTCATCCTCTAATAAATTTAATTCTTTTTTTATACCATAAAAAGAAAAAGTAAAGACCAAAATTAAAATAAAAATTTTAAAAATAATGCTGTTTCTTTCTTTTATTTCTTTACTGCTTTTTAAACAACAATTCTCTTTTAAAATAAAATTATCTTGTAGGTCTAAAACAAAAACAAGGGCCAAGAGTGTTAAGAAAACCAGGGAAGTAGCCAAAGAAGAAAAATTAAACTGTAAAGAAATAATATAGGCCAAAAAAGAAGAGGAAATAAAAACAAACAAATCATTATCTTCTTTTTTTCTTAAATTTTTTATTAATATTTTTGACAATAAAAATAAAAGAAAACAAAAGAAAATAAAACCAAAAAAGCCAAGACACAAAAGATAGTCTAAAAAAACATTATGCGATCTATCAAAAACAACATTGACAACATTAACCTCGGCCCATCTCTTTTCGTAGAAGGGAATCAATGCTTCTCTTTGGTTTTCCAGCCCATAGCCCATTGGTCGTTCAATAAAAGCTTCAATTGCCTTTGGCCACAACCAAGCCCGAGCAGCAGTGCTGCCAGAATTAAAATCAAAAGAAGATAAAGTTCTTTGATTAAAAGATTTATTTAAAAAAAATAGGGAACAAAAAAATAAAAGTAAGAAAAGAAAAGAAAAATAAAAAATCTTTTTATTATTTTTAAAATAAAAAATAAATAAAACAAAAATTAAAGAAATTAAAAAACCAATCCAAGCTGATCGACTACCGGAAAAAAACAAAGCTAATATTTGAAATAAAAAAATAAGCAAACAAACAGTTTTGCCAAATATTTTTTTAGATTTCTTTAAAAAATAAAGAGAAATTGGAATACTCAAGATTAAAAACATACCTAAAAAATTGGGTTGACCCAAAGTAGAAAAAGCTCGACCAGTTAAGCTAGGTGGTTCAGACCACTGAAAAAAATTCCAAGCAAAAAATTGACAAATAGCATAAAGTGAAACCAAAAAACTTGACGACAAAATAGAATACAGAAAAAATTTAAGCTTATCTTTATAATTATTGGAAGTAATTATTTCTAAGACTAAAATAAACAAAAAAACAAAAAGAAAAAAATAATTAAACCAACCAAATTGACGACTCAAAGAGCCAAACAAAGAAGCCCGAGGATCAACTGACCACAAAACAGACAACAAGCAAAAAAATAGAAAAAATGAAAGTGGCCAAAAATATTTTTTAATAATAAAAAAAGAAGTCTTTACAAGCTTCTTAATATCTACAAAAAATACAATCTTTAAAAACCAGAAAAAAATTAAAGTAAAAAACAAAATACGAAATATAAAAAATTTATGAAATTCAAAAACCTCATTTGTTTCAAGATAAAAGCCAAAATGAAGAGGAATATAAAAAACAATAAACAACAACAAGCCCTCTACTATAAAGTTTATTATTTTATAAAAGTTAATCTTCATTCCATAATTATAACAAAAAAGACGAAAATTAAAAAATTCTCGTCTTTTTAATATTTTCAAAAGATTATTTTTTTCTTTTATCGAACATTATCAAAAGAGGACTAGCAATAAAAATGGAGCTATAGGTTCCAACAAAAACACCAATTGACAAAGCTAGAACAAAATCCTGAATAGTCTTTCCGCCAAAGAAAAGAATAGAAATCAAAACTAGAAGAGTTGTAAAGGAGGTGTTAATTGATCTAACTAAAGTTTGATTTATGCTTTTATCAATAGTATTAACGAAAGAATCTTCACTTTTTGGCAGATTTTCTCTAATACGATCAAAAACTATAATAGTGTCATTAACACTATAACCCAAAACAGTTAAAATAGCCGCAATAAATGGAGTGTTTATTTCTACTCCATAAAACTTACCTAAAAAAGCAAAAACACCTAAAACTATCAAGACATCATGAAACAAAGCGATTATAGCTGAAATTCCATAATTCCAAGAAGAAACCGGCTTAGAAACTTTTCTAAAAACAAAGGCAACATATAAAACAATTAAAATTAAAACGATAACAACTGTATTAAAAGATTTGCTCTTTAATTCTTTGCCAATAGAAGGGCCAACGGAGTCAAAGCGAATTTCCTCAATTAGCTGTTCTGAGCCATCATTTAAAGACAAAGAAACTTGATTTAACTTTTCTAAAACCAAGTCACGACTATTGTTGTCAATTTCTTTAAACTTTAAAATAAAGGTATCTCCTTCGGTTGGTTGAACCGACAAACTATTTAAACCAAGACCAGACAACTCTGTTCTAAGTTCAGAAACACTTGGAGTGTTGCCTGAAAATTTAACCTCCATTAAACTTCCGCCGGTAAAATCAATACCAAAATTCAAACCCCAAAGAAAAACAAAAACAAGAGAAATGGTCATTAACAAGGCTGAAATAGATAGCCAAATTTTTCTATTTTTTACAACTTTTAAATTTATCATATTTTTTTATATTAATTAATTCTTATTTTTTTGCTTTAAATCCCAATAAGAAGCTTAATTTTTCTACTCTTTTATTTAAAATAAGAAGTAAAAAGCTTCTAGTAACAACTATAGCGCTAAACATAGAAATAGAAACACCTATAAACAAGGTTGTACCAAATCCTTTTAAAACGCCAGTGCCGAAACTCATAAGAACTAAACAAATTAAAAGTGTTGAAAAATTACCGTCACGAATTGAAGACCATGCTCGTCTTGTTCCTTCGTCTAGTGCGTCCTTCAAGCTTCTGCCCGCTTTCATCTCCTCTTTTATTCTTTCAAAAATCAAAACATTAGCATCAACCGCCATACCAATTGACAAAATAAAGCCAGCCACACCGGCCAGGGTTAAGGTTATTGAATTTAGGCCATAAACAAATAAAACAACGCCAATAGTTACAAATAGAATGGTTAAAGAAAAGTCTAGTATTTTTAATTCATCAAAAGCCATTAAAACCAAGGCCACAAAAAGTAAGCCAAAGATTAAAGAAACCGCCAAAGGCAGGGCTTTAAAAATAGCCAAAACAGTTAAGCCATAAAGCAATAAAGAAAAAACTGAAGATAAACCAAATAATCTATAAAAAATCAACATAAAAATAGCCACTAAAATAATCCCCATAATTCCAGCTTCTAAGCTATCAACAATTGATTGATGACCAAGTAAGGCTCCAACCGTTTTTTGATTTACCAACTCTATTGGAACTGGAAGAGCTCCAGCCTTTAGTCTTTGAACCAATTCTTTAGCCTCCTCAATGGTAAAATTACCACTGATAACTGCTTTTCCTTCTGAAATTTTTTCATTAACATTAGGAACGCTAATTGGATAATCATCTAAGTAAATAGCAACCGGACGACCAACGTTTCTAGCTGTAATATCTTCAAATAATTTTGCTCCCTCTTCATCAAATTCTAAAGAAACCTCAGGAAGATTGTTGTTGGGATTGAATTGCAAGACAACTCTTTTCAAATTTCTTCCCGAAAGCTCTGTATTTTTCCAATTTTCCGAAATACTTCTTAAATAATCCTTAGTCATCTTGCTCAAAGAAATTTCTCTAACTTTATACTCATAAGAATCAGAGCCTTCTTTTTTCTTTTTATCTTCAAGTTTAATAACCTTAATAAAAGATTCATCCTCTACAACTCCGGAAACTTGACCAACAGACAAGTCTTTAACTAAATTGTAGAAACTGGAACTTTCATCCAGCCAACCCAAGTCACCATCATTTTCTGCTCCTGGCTGACTAGGATCGCTTGAAACTTGCAAGGGAGAATTGTTAGCTACAGCCAACTCTGAAAAATCATTTCCTTCGTTTATTTTTTGGACTATTTCATTCATTTTATCTTGAAGTCCTTGATTATAGTTATTCATTAAACTTAATGATTGTTCGTCAATTTCTGTAATTTGATCGTCTTGTTCTTTAAATTCTAGCTTAGGAGTTTCTCCAATTTCTTTAATAGCATCATCAACATTTTTAATTCCAGCTAATTCAACTATAATTCGATATTCACCATCGACTGTTTTGTTAACCTGAATAACTGGTTCACTAACACCAAAAGTGTTAATTCTTCTTTCAATAACATCTCTAACACCATCCAATAAATCATCTTTGTCGGCATCGCCAATATTAGAAACATCAGCTTGATATACTAACTGTGATCCGCCCTGCAAATCAAGCCCTAATCTAAAAGGATTTTCTTTAACTTTTGGCAAAACAATTAAATTACTTGTTTTTTGAGCCAACCAAGAAGAAAATAAATTATATTGAGAATCTCCTGTTTGAATAGCAGCCAAAAGGAAAAAAACAATAATCAAACCGAATATCCAGCCGTTTTTCTTTTTGCTGGAAAAAAATGTTACTTTTTGTTTAGACATAATATATTGATACTTATTATAAATTATATTAATTTTAACTAAGTCTAAAAGCAGGTAAACCCTGCTTTCTTAATATACTATATAAAAAAAATAGAAAAATCAAGGGTTTGTTTAATTGTAAAAGTGGATAATCTGTGTTATAATCAAAAATGAAATTATATTTAAAATTAAAAATATGCCATTGATACCAACGGTTATTGAAAAAAGCGGCCAAGGAGAAAGAGCTTATGATATTTATTCTAGGTTATTGAAAGATCGTATTGTTTTTTTAGGAGAGGCAATAAATGATTACACTGCCAACATTATCATTGCTCAGCTTCTTTTTCTTGACGCTGAAGACAAAACAAAAGATATAAAATTTTATATCAACTCACCTGGAGGATCAGTAGTTTCTGGACTAGCTATTTATGATACGATGCAATATGTAAAATGCGATGTTTCGACTATTTGTGTCGGAATGGCCGCTTCTATGGCATCGGTTTTGTTAGCTGCTGGAGCTCCCGGAAAAAGACTATCACTACCCAATAGTGAAGTAATGATTCACCAAGTTATGGGAGGTTTTGAAGGACAAGCTAGCGACATTAAGATACACGCCGAACATATTATTAAAATAAAAGATAAGATGAATAAAATATTAGCCAAACACACAGGCCAAAAAATAAGTGAAGTAGAAAAAGATAGTGACCGAGACTATTTTATGAGCGCCGAAGAAGCTAAGAAATATGGAATAATTGATAAAATAATCAATAAATAAGGCAAAATAAAAAGAACGAGACAAGTTTGTCTCGTTCTTTTTATTATTTAAAAAAATTATTTTAACTCAAAAGAATTAATCATCATTCTAAAAACATTATAATAAGTAGCGGCTTTATTTTCTGGAAAACTATAAATAATACTATAAACATTTTCCTTTTTATCATCCGTCAAATAAAATGAATAAAAATCTTCCCCATAAACACCAGACCATCCATTTTTATCAACTATCAAAGAAGAGTCAACTGTTTCAAAAAACCTAGAAAAATACCAATCTTCAATATTTTTTTTGTCACTATTTTTTTCTACCAAAACCTGCAAAAAGGACTGGTCATCTATCAAAAAGATAGCGGAGGTTCCATCTGACAAAGCTTTTAATTCAAATTGCTTTGGATAAAAAACATTATAATTAAAAGCTAAATTTTTATAGTTTTGAATTGACTCGTTTTGCAATAAATCACCCATTCCTGCCGGATTATAAAGATTTAATATTTCTGTTAAATCATCGTAACCATCATTATCGGTATCCATATTAATACTGTTAGTTGAAAAAATTATTTCCTCTTCATCATTTAAACCGTCATTATCAGTGTCAATAAAGTAATCAGACATAACAACCTCTTCATTAAAAGAATCTTCGGTGGTGGTAGCAAAATCCTCAGTGCTAGTAGCGATGTTATTGTCTAAATTTTCCTCAATAAGAACATTTTCCTCTGTATTATCAAATTCAATTATAACCAGGTCATCATCAGTTTCTTCTACCGTTCCAGAATTTTCTATAATATTATTACTGTCTATTTTTTCTACTTCTTCTATAATTTTTTCTTTATTATCTTTTTCAGTAGCGAAATTAAAAGACGGAAGTTTTATAGAAAAACCTTCAGGATTTTTTATATAAGAAAAAACTGAATAAAGCAAAAACACAATCACAATTAAGCCAATAAAGACTATTAAAAACCCTGTTTTTTTACTATGATGTTTTTTTTCTTGATGCTTCTTTTCCTCTAAAACAGAAAGGTTTTTATTATTATTTTTAGCAGCCTCAGATTCAAATCTGCCTGCCTTATAGCCTTTAGGCATTTTATGAACATTAAAAACTGGCTCTCTAATTTTTTTATCTTCAGAACCTAAATCGTTATTAGATTTTTTTTCAGAGCCGATACTAGTCATAAAATTAAAGGTTAAATTTTTCAACTAAATCAATAAATTTATTTCTAAATAATTCTTGGTCTTTAAACAATGATGGGTCTATTATTCCTCCGCCCAAAGGACTGTAACCACTAAGCATTTCTTGACCATCAAAATAAGTATCACCATCAGTGTCAGCACTAAGGGGGTCTGTACCAATAATAACAATTTCTTCATAATCATTTAAACCATCGCTATCAGAGTCTGGGTTATATAAATCAGTTTTATAAATATAAAGTTCTTCATAATCATTTAAACCATCGCTATCAGAGTCTAAATTTTTTAAAACTTCGTCAGAAGAATTTTCTTCAACATCGACAACGCCTTCCTCTACAACTTCAAGTTCTTCAGCTGTATCATTTTCAACAAAGTTTTCCTCTTGTTGTAAATTTTCGTCAATAATATTGTTTGATTCTGTTTCATTATCAACAACAACCTCTTCTTCTAAATCATTTTGAGATTGATCAATCAATCCTTGATTAGTTTGACTGGAAGAATTAGGCAAAAGTATTTTAGAATAAACAAAATAAGCTCCAACACCAATTAAAACAAAAATTATTATTAATACAAACATTTTTTTTATAATCCCGCCACCTTTTTTTTCATCTGAACCAAAAGAATTTTCAAAAGACTTTTCATTTTTAATATTTTTTTCCATTTTATTAAGAGATGCTTTTAACTGATTTGTTGTTCCGGTAGAGTTTGAATTTAAATTTTTTGCACTTGGAGATCCAGTTGTACCAGAGTCAGTTTCGGCAAAAATATCATCAACTCCATCTGCTTTTTTTTGTAAATTGTCAAACATAGTTTTTTTATTAATTTTATTTATATAATTATAACACAAAAAATTTTTATTTAAAACAATTATCGACCACAGCTAGTACAACCACCAGAACAATCAGAACAGCTACCACTATAAGGCACGCCATTGCAACAATAAGTATCACAAGGCGAACAAGGTTGTATGGTCCCAGGAGGAAGATCTGAACAACATAGAATATCTGAAAAAGCAACTGCAATATTTTTATTAGAGTTCATAACAACAGTACAATTATTTCCAGAATAAGAACTACACCCAGACCAATTGATTGAAACTTGAAGGCCTGATTCAGCGTGAAAAGTAACTGATTGACCGGGGGTATAATTATAACTACGAGAATAACAAGTGTAATCACAAACTGGATATAAAGAATCATATGTTGGATCACTACTATCAATATAACCATCACCACTCTTTGACAAATTTAGAGTATAATAAGATGGGGTTGAAGATGACCACTTAGCATATAAGGTAACATTAGACGTTCCCATAGTATAAGAAGCTCCATTGGCGTAAACAATTGAACCAGTAGGGCTTGTGGCCCAACCAGCAAAGGTATAACCAGTTCTAGTAAATTGATTAGCGTTTAAATTAGAAGTGGCTCCACTAGCAATTGTTTGACTAGACATAGTTCCACTTCCACCATTAGCATTAAAAGTAATGGTATAATTATTAGCCTTCCAATGAGCATACAAGGTAGCACTACTTGTTTTATCCCAATTTCTAACACTACTCATTGAACTGTTGTAATAAGCTGCTACTTTTACGCTACTAGAATCATGATAACCATCAAACGTATAACCAGCTTTGGTTGGAGCAGTAGCTGAAGGCATGGCAGATCCATAATTAGCAGTGACAGAATTAGAACCCCCTGTTCCTCCTTGCTTGTCAAAAAAAACTAAGCAACTAGTACCTATCCACTTAGCATACAAAGTAGTGTTAGCGGCTAAATTCCAAGTTCTAGCACTAGCCATATTTCCAGTATAATACTGGGTACCTGATCCATTTACGCCCGAATAATATCCTCCAAATCCATAACCAGTTTTTGTTGGAGCTGTTGCTGAAGGCATGTTAGAACCGTAATAAGCAGTAACACTACTGCTACCACCAGATCCATTATCTTTGTTGAAAGTAACTGTATATGCATCAGGTTTCCACTTAGCATAAAGATTTAAACCAAGTGGTGGCATAGAAATACTTTCATTAACATTGTAAGAGTTACCTGTTCCTTCTGCATTAGTACTCCAACCAACAAAAGTATTGCCAGTTTTAGCTAGATTATTTGGGCCAGAAATAGTAACACTATCACCAACATTAGCTGTTTGAGTAGCTGGCGGAGTTCCACTAGTTGAGCCATTGCCACTATAAGTAATGTTTTTGCTAATTTTGGTAGTAAAAGGAAAAACTGCACCATATACAGTTCCAAAGTCACTGGTGATATAGGCTTTTAGATTGTAAGCAACTCCTGGTGATAGATTAGAAATACTTAATTCAAAATTAGAAGAACAGGAAGAAGCGGTTACTTTTGTCTCACCGGTGGTATAAGCTGAATCACTAGACCAATAAATTAAACCACATTCACTAATAGCGACATTGCTAGGGTTAGCAATATTTCCACCTGATTTAACAGAAGAAGTAGTGATAGTATTAGGGCTAACAGTAGTAACGCTTGGAGGAGTTGGAAGAGTAATAGTATCATAATCACTAAGACTAATTCTTTCTCCTACATAATCTTTGTTTAAAGCAAAGGATTTAAAGTAATAAGTTGTTCCCGGCTTAAACTTGGAAGCTGATACTGATTTAGCAAAATTACCAACAACATAAGGGGTGTCAGCTAAAATACAATTATTAGGATTTAAACTGCAGGTGCCGGCCAAACTTTCAAGTGATGAAGGTGAGGTTGCCCAGACAAAACCCATAGCTAAAATACGGCTAGTGCCAGAGACTATATCTCCGCCGCCATCATCTACTAACGAACCTTTAAAATTAATACTACCGCCCGAAAGATTTTCATTGTCAACAGTTAATTTAGGATAGTCAGCTCTAGTTTTAAAGTTTTTAACAGCACCATAAGCAGTTCCAGCTAAGTTAGTGCCATAGGCACGATAGTAATAGGTAGTATTACGGTTTAAACCAGAATTAACATGATTAAAAAAATAATTATCTTGCATGAGAGCTGTATAGCTACAACCATTAATAGCATTACAAGAGGCTGTATTTGTAACATCTAAACTAGTAGAGCTAGTAGAGACAACACAACCATGCCCTCCTGTTTGATTACCACCAGCTGATACTATTTTTCCACTGCAAGTGAATAAAGATGAGTCAATATCATAAGCAGAAATTGTTTCAATGCTTGGCTTAGTAAAAGCACTAAAATTATGAGTTCCTTCAGCTGATAAGCCAAAATCATTAGTAATTCTAACTCTAATTTTGTGAGTTCCTAAAACATTGGCAGTGCCAGAAAAAGTTTTGGTAGCAGTATTAAAAGTTAAAAAGCTAGGTTTTTCTAAAGATTCAGCACTAAGACTTTCTCCTGGTTTATTGGAAGAGATTAAACAGGAGTAAGCATTATTTAAAGTTACATTAGTTGGACAGTTGTTAAACATAACAACTGGTGGGTTAGCAGTAAAGGTAATATTAAAAAGTTTAGAGGTTTGAGCTCCATAGGGATCTTTAGCTGTGATTTTAAATTTATGAGTTCCAATGTGATTTGAATTAAAAACTTTAGGAGTATTAAAAACTTTAGGAGTGTTTAATGAATATTTGTTTTCAATGTTTAAAGAATAGCTATCATTGTTTGTTCCCAGTGAACTTAGTTTCATGATTAATTTGTCATTGAAAAGAGCGCTATTTTTAAAATCAATATTTTGTGCAGAAGATTTTGGATCAATTTCCCAGGTATTAATACAATTACTTGAAGAGTCTAAATGACAAAGACTAATAGATTGTAATCCACTAATATCTGTTACTGATATTGGAAAAGAAAAATCTTGATACAAACTTAGATCTTTGCTGTAACTAGGGCTAACTTGAACATTAGGATTTTGATTAGAAATATATATTGGGAAGTTTTTAATAGTTTCATAACCAGAAGAATTTTTAATAGATATTCCCACTACATATCTTTTACTTCTTTCAGTTGGAGTAGAAGAATCAATAGATTGTGACTCACCAGCTTTAGTCGCTTTTAAATAGATCATTTCATCTGAATTGCTAGCTTCCTTGGTGGGAAGTTTGTTGGGTGTCCAACTAGACCAGTTAGAGTCAGAACAATTAGTGATAATTGTTCCATCGGGATAAAGTTCTTTTCCGGGTATACAACTAGAGACATACCAACTTAAACTTTGACCTCTAGGATCTTTAGCTTTAATGTAACCACTAAATTCTTGACCACTGTGGCCAGTTAGTAGAGCTTCTTCAAAATAAGGGTTGTTGTATTGTGGTAATTCATCATTAATAGGAATATATGGTGGTTCAAAATCATCAGTATTTTCACCTGATGGCAAATCAAAGTCTGTTCCCCAATAATCAGCTGATTCCATAGGAGAATACAAACTAGCTACTTGTCCTTGAGGATCACTAACATAAGAGAAAACGGAGCTGTATTCTGGTAAAACAAAGTTAGTGAAGTTTACTGGATTTTTAACACTTAAAAAAGCAGACTTGTTGTTTTCCCAGCATGTGGTTAAATCAAAATTGTTTTCTTCATCATAACAGGAGCTAATTCGATTAATATTATCACTTAAGCCCGAGGCATTAATTTGACTTAAAAAAACCTTCTGCCAACTAGGCCAAGAAGAAAGAGCTAAATGAGGAACATAAGTTCCGGAAGATAGAATGGGATAATGACCATTAGTGTTTTTGTAGGCCTCTAACTTAACTTTAATACTGTTAAGTTTCTCTAGTCTATCCATGTCTCTAATTAATTTAGCTTTAGGGCTGTCACAGAAAAGATTATTAGGACACTCTGAGTCTAGAAAACAAGCAGGAGTATTAACCAGAGCTTGATTATAGTCATTTTCAGCTATGATACAGCGATTTTTCTGACTAATTTGACCTAAGTTATTGATATCATTAGCGTCTAAGTGAGCTGAATCAACAGAGGCATAACCACCACAAATATATCCAGCTGGACAATCAGAGGAAGAATTACAAACTTTAGTAGAGATAGTACAATTACCAACCTTGTCTTTTAGATTGGTATTTAATTTCCAATTGCTTAGAATTTTACCAAAAATATCGATAGTATTATCATCAGCTTCTTGATTGTATGATATGAGGTAAATGTTGAAATATATTTTTCCTTGATTGGGATCAATATTGGCAGCAGAGATATATACTGTACGACCATCTCTAATGGCCTTATAGCCATCAACTAATAATGACTGTGGAGAACCAGTAAATCCTTGCATTCTATACCATTGTTGAATGTTGTAGTTTTCTGGATTAGGAATAATACGAATGGCAATAGCATCTGGTTCAGAATCTAATATAGTGGCACCTGCCTCTGGCTGAACTACTGGGTCATCAGAAGCTGGAGCGGATAAGAGAGTGAGAGGTGATAGGAAGAAGGTGAGAAATAAAAAAAGAGTTAGTAAAAAATTATACTTATTTTTTTTAAACATAAACTTATTTTAAAAATATTTACAATCAAGATATTTTGATTAAAGAAAAATCATCAATATAAAAATCACTACCCATAGCAACTGTGTCAGCATAAGACATACTAATAGATAGTCGAATCATTTTATTATAGTCTCTAGTTAACCATAAGGACATTTTATCATTATACTCAAAAGTTTGAAAAAATGTTTGCCATTTAGAGTAAGTCCCCGAAGGAATAGACTTAGAAGCAACACCAGAATAACACTTCGTTTGAGCTGGTGATTGAACACAACAAGTATTGGCTTGTTCAGTACAAGGAGCGCCATAACTTGGGTTCCAAGGATTTTCTCCAGCTTGAGGAACAGGACTAACAGCCCCGTCAAGCCACTTAAAAGGAGATCTCAATGGGTTTGAAGAACTAGAAGCCATAGAAATACACTGACTATCCCATCCAGGAGAAGGCGTATTTTTTACAAGAACGTTCGTGGCCGCATTTCCTCTATAATTAAATTTTACAACATATTTTTGGTTTTCTTTAAAATCAAGTTGTGTCAAACTATAATTTAAAGTAGCCCACATAACCCTGTTGGTATTACCCCAACAAAAAGTTTTTCCCTCTGGATAAATAGCTGGGGCCGTGGCGTTACAATCATCCTTGCTAGAAAAGCTACAAGTTTTATTAATGTCATTCCAAGTACAACCATACATCAAAAGACAAAGATCTTTACCACAAACACCTGGATAAGGATGACCTTGATTTTGTTTAATCAACATACTCTTACTCCCGGAATTACTAAATAAATCTGTAGCATCAACATAAGCATATTGATAAGCAGTTCTAGACCAGCCGGAAGGAACTTCACCCACACCAATAGACTCAAAATCAATATTGTCAAAAATATATTCAAATAAGCTAACCGTTGAATCATTAAAATAAACAAAAACTTCTGAAGATTTTTCACTTTCCTGTCCGGCTGGATTTATACTACTAATTACAAAATAAAAAGTGTCATTTTGTGTACCAGCCAAACTAATAGTGGCTTCCGTAGAACTGTCCGCAGTCAAAACCGAAGTTCCATAAACACCAGCAACAGAACCTCTATAAATCTTATACTTCGAAACCTCACCAGCTGGAGCAGTCCAAGAAATTTTTATCAAACGCTCATCATGAGAAAGAATTTCTATTTTAGGATTAGTTGGCTGAGCAGAAATATTTACTTCAGTTGGAGTTGCTGAAACAGTTGAAGAAAAATTTGTCTCAGCTAAGTTTTCACTCAGAGCCGTTATCTTTATATCATAAGATACATAATTTAAAAGACCATCTAAAACATATTCGCAATTATATTTTTCATCCTCTATCAAGCATCCATCATGTGGCAAGTCAATAATTTCCTCCTGAAAAACCTCTTCGTCATTAGACTTGTAATATATTTTATATTTATCTACCAAAGAAACGTCTGATTGCCAATTAAGATTCAATGATCCGCCAGTTCCTACATCAACAGCTGAAACATTATTAATGAATCTTGGAATTCTTTCTTTAAAGAAATATGTTTCTTGTAAAATATTAAATATACAAATTCCTCCCGAAGGACAATCAGAGTCTAATGAACAAGTTTTGCCTGGGAAATTATCACAAATTTTTACAGGACCTTTAACTACAGCCAAATCACTAAGGAAAGCAGGTAAGTCATCACTAGTTGTTTCGTCGCCAGAATCACGACAATAATAAAATTCATAATTATAACCACCAAAAGCAGTGTCAGCATCACTCCAGGGAAGCCAAGTTCCATCACTTTTAACTGGCGGCCAAGGATTTTTACAAACAAAAACATAAGCCATAACACTACCGCTAGTATTGTTTCCGTTTAGTGTTATATTAGAAGAATCCATTTTAACTGTGGCCGAAACTGAAGTTTGGTCATCTCGAATATTTTCTTTAACAGCCAAAAGCCTTTTATCGCCATCTGCCGTCCAAGAAACAACATCGTCCTTAAACTCAAGAACTAAAGGGTCTCCAATTTTCCATTCCCAGTCCCAAGAATACTCAGAAACAGGTTGTAATACTTGCTTATCACTCGACAAAGCATAAGCATAATAAACCTTGTCTTGATCTTTTTCGGAATCAAAACTTGAGCTATTGGGATCATTATCGTTTTCTTTTATGCTATTAGCGCTTTCTGAAAAAAGATAAGAATCTGGAGATATTAAAACTTCTTCAACGCTACAAATTCCACCCTGATCAGCTGGTTCATCCATTGTTTTAAAACCAAAAATATGAGAGTTAGAAAAATTTAAATTATTAAATTTTAATCTACTATCAATACCTTCAACCCAAACCGTTTCATTAACAGAAAAACCTCGACCATTCATGCCAACACCTTGATAATTTAAAACACCACTTGAACTATCTAAATCAACGTCACCCTTAACAACTACAAAATATTTAGTTCCTTCTTTTAATAAATTTTTTGGACTAAAAATAACAACTGAACGACCGTCTGAATTTAGCCTAGCCTCAGCTGAACCTAAGACAGAACAATAAACCTTGTCACTAGAAGCAATATAAGTAGGAACACTAAGATCATCACCAAAAGGATTGGTAGCAGCTAAAACATTTGTTTTTAAAATTTTACCCAGGTAATACAAAGGTTTATAAATAAATAAGTTTTTTATTTTATCAATAAAATTAAGTTTTTCTTTGTGACTTATAAAATAAGTACCACTCGAACAAGTACCTGAACTCTCTTCCAGAAGAAGAACGTTCCCATCAATTGACAAGCTTTCTATTCTTTGGTCAAAGGTAATTGAAATTGAAGCGTTATGACAAACCCCCTCTTGTTTATTATAAGGAGATGTTTCTATTACTTGAGGTCTTGCTTGACAACAAGTATCAAACCCACAGCCAACATTAGCTGGGTCCAATTCAGCACTAACACAATCAGAGTCACCAGAACAACCACAACATAAGCCCCTATTATCTCCAGAACAATTACCCTTATCTTTATAACAAGAAAGTTTGTCGTTTATGACTGAGCACTGATCTTCAGCAGCGACAGGGTTACAACAACAAGCACCACAATCAGGAGCTGTTCCCAAAGAACCATTATCTGACAAACAATCCAATTTATTACAAACATCTGCACAGACATTACTATCGTCTATGATGTTGTTTACACATTTCTCTCCAAAACCAGCCGGTAAATTTTTACAAGAACTTTCACACAAACTTAATTTAAGATATTCTCCGGTAGTGTTAGGATAGGCAATAGCACAAGCATTCTTATTTTCATTACAATCATATCTTTTACAATACCCAGCTAGCCCGCCTGCCTCACCCAATTCAAATCTGGTGCCCAAAGAACAAATAGATCCTTTAGCATCCCAACAACAACTATTATTGGATACACAACTACTAGCATCGGTTAATTGTTTACAATTTTCAGGACAGGAAATATCACAAGTTTCTTTATTTTTATAATCACCAATGATAGAAATTTCGTTTGAACAAACAGTAGAGTCAGTTGTGTCACATTTATAATAAGGACAATAGCCAATGTTATCAGATTCATTTCCCCAAACAGAATCATCACTAATTCCACCTCTACAAACATTTTTTACTTCATCCCAACAACAAGTAGCATTATGTTTTTTACAAGAACTCTTTCCCAAAGAAGTACAATCCAAACAAACTCCGCTTGGATGAGTGTCAACTTCGCAATATTTGCCACTAGTTCCCACACAATTACAAGCCAAATCTTGAGCTAAATAATTTCCAGGAACCTCTCCACAGCCGCTACATAAACCAAAGTTTGTATTTTCAGTTCCAGGATTTGCACTAATACCACAAGAATAAGAACAAACCAAAGGAGAGCAACAAGCAGGATTACCGATGGCACTACCGGTTTTCACATTTTTATCTATCTCACAACAACAATCACAAGATGCTTTGTCTGTTTTAATACATTCATTAGAAACGCAGTTTGAACTTGATGGACAAAGCTTTTCAGAAGAACAAAAACCTTCAGTACTGCAAAGAGATCCGCTAGGACAAACAGAACAAGTTGATGAACTATAAACCGAATCAGCATCAACACATTTATCATTTGCGATCATCGTCCATTGAATTCCATCAATTTTGGGACAAACAGTTTGAGTAGAAATTTCATAAAAACTTCTTTCTCCAACACCTTCAATATTATACTCCTTACAAACAGCTAACTTATTTACAGTTCCAACGCCATCACCTAAATTATAAGAAATATTTTTAGAACAAGAAATGTTTTTAATAATACATTTATCAACCTCTGAATTATATTCACAATCTTCTCCGTTTTCTCCACAATAATCAAAAGAAGAACAATTACTCTGACAAACACCAACTTTAACTATATTACCTCCATCATAAGAAGAACAAAATCCAGGAGAATTAGGACAGACATATCCAGTTGGACAAAAATTATAATCTGCACAACTAAAAACATCATCATCTTCATCTAAATTACCCCCATCAAAGCCAGTGTCAAATCCCCATTCAAAAACCGAACTTTTAGGCGAGCCACTTAAACAATCGTTAATATTAGTAACACAAGCCCCAGGATTTGTTGTTTTTGATCCACAACAAACTTCACCACCAGAACAATCAGAATCACTAGCACAAGACTTAACATTAAAATTTAAACCATTACCAATCAAACTTCCCCTGGATATTTTGACCGGACCAGTAATTGAGTCTTCAACAACCAAGGCCTCTGTTTTATCAGCCCCATCTTCGAAAACAATATTTAAATTTTCACTAGTTTTGTTATTACTAAAAATAGCTCTGGTTTCTTGATTATTTTCGGAAAAATATTCGCCCCAAAAAGAAACCTTAGTGGTTCCTGCTGGACCAGAATAAGGGCTAATTTTACACAAACTAGGCAAAAGAGCATAAGTAGAGCTAGCCACAAAAGAGTCAGTAGAAAGAACGTTTTCCCAAGTGCCTATTTCTAATTTTAGTTTATAATCACTATTATTATAGTCAATATTATCTGGAACCTTAACAATTATTTGATCATCTCTCCAAACAGAATGTAAACAAACTTCTGGAAAATCAAAACTAGCCTCTATATCATCACTATTATAAAAATAAACTTGGTTATCTCCCCGACTAGAACCAAAACCAGATCCGTAAATAGTTATATATTGACCAGATCTGCCAGTGCTTGGTTCAAAAAAAGATATAGAAGGAGCTTTGGGCGGTTCTGGCAATTTTTTAAAATCTAAAAAATTACTAGGAATATCTAATCCTATTTTTTTAGCAAAAGTATTTGTATCACCCGTTTTTATATTTGGCGCCATTACAGTGCCGGACAAATTATCATCAAAATTATTAGGAGCAAAGCCAGAAACATTATTAGTATAATTACCAAAATAAGCTTTACTATTATTAAGATTAACTCCATGATATAAAACGGAATCATTTGACTTAGCTTCAGCTGGATCAATTCGACACAAACCAGGTCGAGCAATAGAATTTATTTTTATTGATTCTAAAACCGCTCCATTTTCGTCATTACTACGATCTTTCTTCCCAGATTGGGTTACAACCTCTACTAAAACATTATCAGAAATATTAAAGCCATTGGGCAATGAAACTATTATTTGAGAATTAAACCAGGTATTACCACAATAAGAATTAACAACTGAAGGCATTACACCCGGAATCAAAGAATCATTTTCTTCGTTGATAAAATTAACACCGGAAAGAAATTCATTATACTCATCTTCAAAATTATAACCCCTAATTGTTATAAAATTACCAGCGCTAGCATTCGGAGTGATTTTGTTACAAGCACCACTGGAACAATCCCCATCTTCGTTACAAATTTTATTTATATCGTTTTGACAAAAACCACCAACCGGACTAATACCAGTAATAACTGGGTTGCCAACACAAACACAAGATTCACAACTAAGACCATGATTAGGGTTGCAAACTCCATCACTTTGACAAGCACCTTCTAAACCATCGCCACAAGGCTCTCCCAATTCTGAAAAGTTTTCATCTTCTTCACTTTCCGATTGACAAGTACAGGTATCAGAATCACAAACTAAGTTAGTATTAGAACAAAATGGTTCTGCCTCATTATTACAAACACCTTCGACAACCTCTCCGCAAGGATCACCAACACCTTCTTGAACGCATTTACATTCATCACTACAAAAAAGATTAGAGTTACACAAGGTATTATCAGGTAAACAAGAGTTGCCTAAACCAGAGCTACAAGAAGACCCTTCACTTCCCGGCAAACAACTAGAGCCAATACAAGGGCCCCAGCTATTACTAACACAAGTTGATATTCCGCCACAACCACAAGCTTTAATAGAACCATCCTCACAGTAAAGACTGCCAGTCGTTCCAGTAGCATCGCCTAACTGCTTAAACACCAAAGAAGTTATTCCCCAAGCAGATAAAATAATAGCCAAACCAATAACGCCTGATTTTAAAATTCCTTTAGCTTTAGATATTCTTTCTTCATTTCCCTCTGAGCTCATCCAAACAAAACCGCCGTAGATAACTATAACTACGGCAACTATTCCCAAGATACTAAGGGAGACATTTATTATTTGTGAAGCAATTGTTCGAGGATCTTTAGTCGATAAATTTATTTCATTTCCAATGAAATCTTGACCAAAATTATTATTAGCAGAGGCAAAAACGTTTATGCTAAAAACACCAAAAATAATTAATAACAAAAACGAAAAAACTACAACTTTTTTTGAAAATTTTTTTATATCAAACATAAAAATAAGACAATTTTTTTAAGATCTTTGCTAATAAAATTTTAACACAATTTAAACAATAAGTAAACAAATAAATCTACTCTAAAATATAAAATAATTAAAAAATAAATTTATCGGCCAAACTTCTAGCGACTTCCAGTTCTTCGGGGCTATTAACGCCAACAGCCTCTTCTGGATCAACCAAAGAAGAACTAATAATAATTTTTTGTTCAAAAGCTAATTTAATTAAATCCGTTAAGTAATATTCTTGCTGATTATTATTATTTTTAAGATTAATAATGTTTTCAAACAACCATTTTCTATTGAAACAAAATAAAGCTGGGTTTACGTCTTTTATTTCTTTAATTTCATCGCTAGCATCTTTAAACTCAACAATCTCCTCAATTTCTTCGCCGTTTTTAATTATTCTGCCCCAATGATAAAAATTTTTTCTCCAATCATTAAAGTCTTCAACTCTAACGGTCATCATCGAAACCTCTGTCTTATGATTGTCTATAAGTCTATTAATAGAATTCTCTTTGTAAAACGGATGATCACCATAAAGAACTATAATATTTTCAACCTCTTCTTCAACTAAATCTTGAGCGCTCAAAACAGCATGACCAGTGCCAAGTGGCTCCTTCTGAATTGCATATTTAATATTATAATGATTTAAAGCACTAGAAATCTGCTCTTTATTATCTGGAGAGACAACAATTATTGGCGGTAAATCTATTTTTGATCTAGAAACTGAATTAATTAAATATTCAATCATGGGACGATTGTTTATCGGTGACAAAACTTTGGGTAAATCAGAATTCATTCTTTTTCCCTTACCAGCCGCTAAAATAATAACCTTGTTCATATTTATTTTAAATTAATAGATATTTCTTTAAAAAGATTCCTAGCCAAATTCTCACTGGGGGCCTCACAATATACCCTAACTATTGGCTCTGTGTTAGATTTTCTTAAATGAATCCAAGATTTATTTTCAAAGAAAATGATTTTTAAACCATCAATCTTGGATATTTCAAACTTGCTATACTTTTTTTCTATCCTATCAAACATTTTATCAATATTCAAGCCTTTTTTTAATTCAATTTTATCTTTTAATAAAAAATATTTAGGTAGTTTTTCTTTTAACTCAGAAGATTTGATGTTTTGCTTGGCCAAATAAGTTAAAAAAAGAGCAACACCAACCAAAGCATCTCTGCCATAATGAAATTCTGGATAAATTATACCACCATTACCTTCACCACCAATAACTGCTTTTTGTTTCTTCATTTCAGAAACAACATTAGCCTCTCCCACTGCTGCAAAAAAACACTTAGCATTAAAATTTTCACTAACATCTTTTAAGGCTAAAGAGGAAGAAAGATTAGAGACACTAATTTTTTGATATTTATTTTTAAATACAGAAAAATTTTCTAAAACATACTTAGAAACAGAAACTAAAGTATTTTCTTCTCCAAAATAATTTCCTTGTTCATCAACAAAAGCTAGGCGGTCAACATCGGGATCAACTGCAATCCCTAAATCAGCCTTTTGTTTTATAACCTCTCTACAAAGCTGTTTCAAGTTTTGCTCCACTGGTTCTGGGTTATGGAAAAAATTTCCGTCGATTTTTTTATTAATAATTATAATATTTTTAAGCCCTAACTTTTGAAGCAAATCTAAAACAGCGATAGAACCAACGGAATTTATTCCATCAACTACTATTTTATAATTTCTTTTTTTAATTAAATTTTTATTCACTAATGGTAATTTTAAAATTTGTTGATTGTGAATACTGGTATAAAAATATTTTTTAATAATTTTTCCAATTTCATCAATTGAAACGAAAGAGTAGTTTTTTTTGCTAGCAATTTGTAAAACAGCTTCTCCTGATTTTTTATCCAAAAATTCACCTTTGTTATTTAAAAGTTTGAGTGCATTCCATTCTTTAGGGTTGTGTGAAGCTGAAATAATTATCCCACCATCAGCTTTTTCTTCTATGACAGCAATCTCAACCGTAGGCGTTGAAGCTAAATCAATATCAACAACATCAATGCCCAAAAATAACAAGCTGTTAATTGTTAAATCAATAAAACTTTTTCCACTAATCCGGCCATCTCGACCAATAACAATTTTTGCCTTTTTTCCTTTTTTTGTTTTTTTAATGAATTCTCCAAAAGCTAAGGCAAAATTAATAAAATTTTGTGGATTTAAATTATCTTCACCAGAACCGATGGTCCCTCTTATTCCGGAGATGGAGGTGATTAATGCCATATTTTTATTTTTTTATTTTTCCATATACCCCAAAAAGCAAATCTAAATCTTTTTGTGAGTCTAAGAGAAGTTGATTATTAAAATCAACACTTGATTCTAAAAATTTAAGAGCTAACTTGTTTTGTTTATCACTTAATTTACATTCCTTATACATTTCAACTAAAGCTGCCATGTCTTTTATGAAACAATGGCCACCAGCTCCACGACCCATTTTACCAACCAAACCACCCTGATGCTTTATTTTTAAATGGCTATGTCCAATACGAGAATCATAACCAACCATTTCACAAACTTGATCATAATCAACTTTTTTAGCTTTAGCTAAATTAAAAATAGTATTAGCAAAAACAACCTTCAACATTAAAAAGGTGTTTCCCATATATTTAACTAATTCTGCTTCCTTACAATTAACAAGAAAATTATGTTTAGCCTTGGGTAATATATTTAATACATCCTTAGCCACCTTTAAAGATTTTTTAGTGCAACCAACAATATTTCTTTCCGGAAATCTAGCGTCGTCTTTGGCATTTTTTTCAGTTAGAAATTCAGGAGAGTGGATTATGAATTTTTTAGGAAATAATTTTTGGATTTTTTCAGTTGTACCTATTTTTATTGTTGATTTAATTACCGCAGTTTTTCCATCACCAACCAAATTTATAACTTCTAATAAAATACTATCATCAAATCCTTTGGGAGTGCTCGGGGTTGGCACAGCAATAAAAACAAAATCACATTCAGCAATTTTTTCTTTGTTGTGAGAAAAATTACTTCTGTTATAACGAACAATATTATAACCACGTTCTTCAAAATCATCGGCCATACTTTTGCCGATAAATCCTTGGCCGATAAAACCAACCAATATTTTTTTCTTATTCATAATATACAATTAATCTAATAGATATTTATAAAAATAAAAATAACACAAAAAAATAATGTGCTTTTTTATGGTTTAATTTTAAATTAAAAACAGCTTGATGTCAAAAAAACCGCAAAAGGCGGTTTTTTGTTTTATATTTTATATTTTTATTCTTTATATACTTTTAGTTCCGATGACAAAGCCATATTTTATAATCAAATTTTTAAATTTCACAGAGAAATTTAAAAATTAAAGAGATAAAGAGAAAAAGAGATCTCAAAATCAGGCAAGCTGATTTTGAGTAAGGAATACTTATTTTTTATTCAATTCTCAGACAGCGAACAGAAAAACCGTAGGCCTGACCGATATTGCTGCGACGAACTGAAGAATAGGAAGAATACAGGTAACGGTACCAAGCATCAAACCCATTGATAGACGATGACCAAAGACTAGAATAAGAACCAAGAGAGCTAAACGAACCAAGGGTATCACGGTAGCCGGCTGGTAGAATATTAAAACCACTATCATTAAAATCACTGTGATTTCTCAAAACTCCATCATTCCATAGATCATAACTTCCTGCTAATTTAGAGCCTTCGCTTGTTCCTCTCCC
>Ga0265293_10000291_pt1 | contig 123232 bp, 102 predicted proteins | sample Munlanlewell138R_FD_192505 | JGI IMG/M metagenome (GOLD analysis project Ga0265293, IMG submission 192505) | Leachate microbial communities from a municipal landfill in Southern Ontario, Canada - Leachate well 138R | ecosystem: Engineered > Solid waste > Landfill > Unclassified | place...
AATCAAGTAATCATTCTGAAGTTGAATCTCTTAGCAAAAAGATAACCGCGTTGGAGAACATTGAAAATCAACTTAGCCGTGAAATCAATACATTGATAAATGAAATTGAAGCGGAAAGTATTGTACAAACAAATCAGAATCAAAATCAAGTTGAGTCGTTTAATTTGTCAACTGAAGAATTGCTGACTGAAATTGATGGGGAATATTTAAAAGACATTCAAAACTTAGAGACCCAATTAAAAGATGGCACCATTGAGGAAGAAGAAATTTTACAACGAAAGCAAACATTTTTAATTAAAATTGGCGATTTAGAATCAGAGATTGCTGACTTGCGAAGTACAACAATAGATATTGGAGAAATAGAGTTCTTAGACAATAAATCAGTTGTTTTAAATGATTTAAAAACAAAAATTATTTCAGAAATTGAAGTGTTAGAAAGAGAAATCACAGCCAAGCAACTTGCACAAAACGAAAATAACAACGATTTAGACCATAAAGATGATTTCGTTAAACATATTCCAACCAATCAATTATCAGATATTGCTCCTATTTATGAAGATCGAGATGATATTCTAAGGCAAATTGAGGAAAATCCGTCTCTTGCAAAGGATAAAAGAACACAAAACAAATTAAAAGATGCAGAAAATCGTTTGTTTCAAGAGAAAGATAAGATCATAAATCACGAATTACAAAATATCGATAGTTCAAGCAGCATCGAATTTATTTCAGTTCAACAAATACAAATTGAAAATGAAAAGTTGATTGAGCAATATCAAAACGAAAAGGATTTTGAAAAACGTGCTAATTTAGCTCAAAAAATCCACCAGAAACAAAATGAACTTATCCAAAATATTGCTTATGAAAAACAATTGATAAATCTAACTCAGTCTATCGATAAGATAATAGAAGAAAACAATTTAAGCAATACAAAATCCAACGATGTTTTGCTTTCCAAAACAGATATTATCAATGAACAAATTGAAATTGAAAGACGGCTTTTAGATATAAATTCACAACTAAATCAGTTAAGATCTGAACTAAGCTCTGAAAAAAAATCTGAAAGGATAAAAATAGAAGATAAAATTTCTGTTTTAGAAAAAATTAAGAAACAGCTAGAAGATAAAAGTATTCAAAATCAAGAATACCTCTCTTTAGAGAGTCAAAAAGAAACGAAAAATAAGAACTTAGGTATTTCAGAAGATGCGATTCAGAATGAATTAACTTATCAGGAAGAAGTTGAAATTGCAAAAAGTGAAGAATACCATAAATTATTTTCGCAAATCAATCGTTTAAAAGAATTGCAGTATGAGCGCAAAGTAAAACAAGAAACTTTAGAAGCTACAAAGAATGAAATTCAACAACTCATGCCTTTGTTTGATAATAAAGAAGCGAATCCGGAGAATGAGGAAATGCTCGGGAATTATGTAGATCGAGTTAACAGAATTTCCATAGAAATTGGTGATTTAGAAATAGAAATCGAGCAATTACAAGCTGAAATACGTAAGCAAAACAATCAAATTTCCCAAAAGGAGAAAACGGAAAATCTACTTGCAAGAGATGTAGCACCAATTAAAGAAATTCCAATGCTTCCAGTTGTAGCATCAGGACTAATCACAAATAATTCTCAAATAAGTACTTATTCAGCATCCAATCCAATTCCTGAAATTGAGGACAATATAAAAGGATTGTTTTTTCGTGTTCAAATAGGTGCATTTGGCTATAACGTTCCTGAAAATACATTTTCGGAGTTCCATCCTATCGCAAAGGAGCCAGTTCGACCAGGATTAATTCGTTATGTTGCCGGATTATTTGGTAGTGAAGAATCTGCCAGAACAGCAAGAGATCAGATTCGTTCGCTTGGTTATGATGATGCATTTTTGGTAGCATATTGCGATGGAGAAAGGATTCCTATTTACAGAGCAAGAGAGTTAATCAGAACAGGTGCTTGCGTTCCAGGAATCATTGACCATGAACAGCCAATTATCAGCAGTGATGAAATTGTTGAAAAAGGAATGGTTTTAGAAGAACAATTGGATGAATTTGCCTATAATAAAGGTCCAAATGCAGCAAAAGCTGATGCCGCAGAAGCCAAAATGGGTTTATACTTCACAGTTCAAGTTGGCGTTTACAATCATCCAGTTAGTTCGGCTCAATTGTACAATATTTCTCCACTTATCACCAAGCGTTTGCCAAATGGACAAATTCGTTATTCTTCTGGTATTTACAATTCAGTTAAAGAGGCTGTTCCTCATCGAACTGAAGCGCGTCAGAAAGGAATCACCGATGCATTTATTACAGCTTATTTCCAAGGTAAAAGAATTACGATCGCTGAGGCAGAACAGATTTTAGCAGAAAAAGGTAATGATATTTTAGAACTAAATAGTCCTACAATTACACGAGGAAATAAAATCATTAACAAAGAAACACCATCCTCTTTAGAAGAAGTAAAAGATCCATTTATGGAAGACAAACCAACACAATATATGCTTGTTTCAAATAGAGAATATTATTCATATCCTTCGCAAGAGTTAAATCTTTTTAATCAAAGTGGCGATTTGTACTATTATGATTCTATCAGTAAGAGAATTAAAGGATTTATCACAGATGAAAAACCAACGATTTTTAAACAACTTGAATCTGACTTTAGAATTGAAGAAGTTTACCAAAATATTTATCCAGTTAAAGACAAAAACTCTATTCAGAAAGAAGAAGCTCTGCAAGATAGTGAGGATGAACACTTTGAATTAACGGCAACGATTGAGATTTCACAGCTTCACTCTGATTTGATGGATGCTATTTTAACCATTCCTGGTTCTAAAAAACTAACAAAAGATGGAGATAAAATAATTCTTTCATTGTATTTATTTGAATCTTCAGATGCTCAAAAAATCATCAATTCATCTGCTGGATTACTTGAAAAACTTGGTGCAAGGGACATAAATATTTTAACCAAATCATTGTAAATGTTGAAGATCGCCTTCGATAAAAAATTTGTCCAACCTTTACCTAAAGGTCACCGTTTTCCCATGGAAAAGTATGATTTATTACCCAAGCAATTATTACATGAAGGAACGGTTGACGAAATGGCATTTTTTAGTCCAAACCCAATAGATAAAAGTATCGTTTTAAAGGTACATGACCAAAAATATATTGAAGACTATTACGGATTAAAAATCAGTCCCAAAGATCAAAGAAAAACAGGTTTTGAGCATAATACAGATTTAATTTTAAGGGAGCAGGTTATTATGGAAGGTACGAGAAGATGTGCCGAATTTGCTTTAAAACATGGTGTTTCTATGAATATTTCTGGCGGTACACACCATGCTTTCTCTAATCGAGGAGAAGGATTTTGTATGCTTAATGACAACGCAATCGCTGCGCAATGGTTGTTAGATAATATGAAAGCAACAAAAATATTGGTTATCGACCTTGATGTTCACCAAGGAAATGGAACCGCCGAAATTTTTCAAGACGAACCTCGTGTTTTTACTTTTAGCATGCACGGAGAAAATAATTATCCTTTAAAAAAAGAAAAATCAGACTTAGATATAGGATTGCTCGATGGAACAGAAGATTCTTCATATATTTATAAGTTAGAAGAATCATTAAACAATATTCTAACGAACTTTATGCCCGATTTTATATTTTATCAATCTGGCGTAGATATAATAGAAACCGACAAGTTAGGACGTTTAAATGTTTCCATTCAAGGATGTAAGCGACGTGACGAAATAGTATTTCAGACAGCTAAATCTCTTCATGTTCCTATTGTAGTAAGTATGGGAGGCGGCTATTCTGAAGAAATTAAATATATAATAGAAGCACATGCAAACACATTTAGAACAGCACAATCCATTTTCTTCTAAAATGAGAAAAAATATTATGCTTTTGCTTTTATCTTTCTTTGTGGTTAGTTGCTCCATAAACACAGAAAAGGAACAGCAATTACAAAAGGATTTGAGGAATTTTATTATAATCCGAAACGATGGTGATATCTTATCGCTCATTAATTATTCACATCCAAAAATAGTCAGACATTATAAAAATCTTGGCGATTCAGTCTTGATTCATGAATTTAAAAACTTTTCAATTGAGTCGGTTGGATCTGACACACTTATTTATTGGAATAGAAGTAAAGTTACGGGGATAAAAGCCAAAGGCACAAACATTCAATCAAGAATTGAAATAGAACTTATTCAAAAGTCCAGAAAACTCGACAGTTCTGTTATTGTATATGGGTTTACCGATAAAGAATTATCCAATTGGTTATTTGCCTTAGAAAAAGATTATTTCACCATTATTTCCCCTGAAATCAGACTATTTACGGATTAGGTTCTTTTTGGATATAATCTTTAAATAGAATCATTCGGAAGACCAACGTTACAAGAATCGAATAAGTAAAAGCCAAAATTATCAAGCCCAAAAGAGAAAAAATAAAAGTCGAATAAGGTGATAAGTTTTGTTCTAACTCACTCTTATTCTTCCTAATAATATCTTCATTTTTCAATTCTTCAATATCGGGATTTTGTAGTTTTAGCGAATCAACATAAGATTCACGTTGCATGTTATCATAAAACATATCCGACATTTCATTGATTCGATTTTCCGTAAATTCAGGGTTAATCGAATCATAGTAAAAATAGAGAAAAACCGAAACAATTACAGTATATAACACACCCGATTGAAGTGCATTTTTTACATCAGTCAAAGCTGTTCCATTGGAGAGTCCCTCTTTTTTCTTTTGGAAATACAATCCCAACGCTATGGCGAGCAATAAAAATAATGTATTGATTAATCCTGTTATATGAATTGATTCTTGGAAAATTCCCAATTGCCAAAAAAGAAGTTTTAAAGCTATCCATACAGCAGCAAAAATCAACCCTATTTTTAAAGTTGGCTTCATCTTAACCATTCATAGAATCAAGAAACTCCTCGTTTGTTTTTGTATTATTCATGTGTTCTTTCATAAACTCCATTGCTTCTATAGGATTCATGTCTGCGATATATTTACGGAGTAACCAAACACGTTGAAGTGTATCTTTGTCCATTAATAAATCTTCTCTTCTCGTACCAGAAGAAAGAATATCGATTGCTGGATAGATACGACGATTTGAAATTTTACGATCCAACTGAAGTTCCATATTACCTGTTCCTTTGAACTCTTCAAAAATCACCTCATCCATCTTAGAACCAGTTTCTGTAAGCGCCGTTGCGATGATAGAAAGTGAGCCGCCGTTTTCAATTTTACGAGCGGCACCAAAGAATCGTTTTGGTTTTTGTAAAGCATTTGCATCGACTCCACCTGATAATACTTTACCAGACGCAGGTGCAACAGTATTGTATGCTCGTGCCAATCTTGTGATTGAATCTAACAAAATACAAACATCATGTCCACATTCAACCATTCTTTTTGCTTTATCAAGAACAATGTTTGCGACTTTTACATGTTGAGATGCTGGCTCGTCGAATGTTGAGGCGATTACCTCAGCATTTACACTTCTTGCCATGTCTGTAACCTCTTCAGGACGTTCATCAATCAGTAATATGATTAAATAAACCTCCGGATGATTAGCAGAAATAGCATTTGCAACATCTTTTAAAAGTACAGTTTTACCCGTTTTTGGTTGTGCCACAATCATTCCTCTTTGACCCTTACCTATTGGAGCGAAAAGATCCATGATTCGAGTTGACGTTGTTTCTTTACTATGACCTGTGATTTTAAATTTCTCATCAGGGAATAAAGGTGTCAAATATTGAAAAGGAACCCTGTCTCTAATATATGAAGGGTCTCTTCCATTAATTGACTCTACTCTAACGAGCGGAAAATATCGTTCACCCTCACGTGGTGGTCGGATAGTACCAAAAACAGTATCTCCAGTTTTTAGTCCAAAGAGTTTAATTTGGCTATGACTCACATAGATATCGTCTGGAGAAGGAAGATAGTTATAATCTGATGAGCGCAAAAATCCATATCCGTCAGGCATAATTTCAAGTACACCTTCTGCAGAAATAATTCCTGAAAGGTCATATCTCTTTTCTTTTACTGGACTTTTTCCTTTGTTATTATTTGATTCTTTTTGGTTTGAATTTTTATGGTTAGAATGAGCGTTTCGGTTATCATTTCCGTTGTTATCATTTTTTGCTTTTACGAAACCTTTGGAATTGTCTTTACCTACTGATTCTTTTTTAACTTCTTTAGGTTTTGATTTAGTTTCTGAAAACAAGTCAGGTGATTTTTCGTCTTGTTGTTCAGATGGCTTTTGGGTTACTTCTACCCTTTTTCTTGGCCTCCGCTGTTTTTCGTCTGGTTCAATTGAAAAAGGTGTTGATGAACCATTACTATTTAAAATAGCTTCAATCAAGTCTACTTTTTTAAGTGATTCAACCTTTTTTAGACCTTTTTCTTTCGCAACAACGCGTAGTTCTGCAAGTTTCTTGCTAGTTAATTCTTCTTTTGTCATAGATTAATATGAATGGTAAATAATATTTTTAAGAATAAATTTTTTGTTTATCGAATGTTTCGTATTTGTTATTGATTTAGAGGCACACCTCAAATATAAACATTTTTTTTCTAATACTACGATTTTTGAAATTAAGTTTTATTGAAAAAAAATAAAAACCGCGATATAGAACCACGGTTTTTTCTTTGTACTCGGGACGGGACTTGAACCCGTACGAACTAATGTTCATTGGATTTTAAGTCCAACGTGTCTACCAATTCCACCACCCGAGCGGATTTTTTGAGCGGGAGACGGGATTCGAACCCGCGACCCCAACCTTGGCAAGGTTGTGCTCTACCAACTGAGCTACTCTCGCAGGGAGTAAAGCGAAAGAGATCTCAATTTCTCATTTTGCTTATTTTGCTATTTCAATTTCTTTAAAAGAATCGTTTTTCTTTAGCGGGGACAAATATAATAGTATTTTAAATATATCGAAAGAAATAAGTAATTTTTTGTAGATAATTGTGGAAAAATGGCTGAATGGCTCTTTGAGTGATATTGCTAAGTATTTGGTTTTAGAAATGACCCTGATTTTTTTGAAAATAGTACCCTTGGGCTTCGTCCTTTTGTTATTTCTTCTATTGTCATAGCATTAATATTTAGTGTAAATATAAAACCCAACTGTGACAAAGTATGGCATTAAGAAATTATAAATTAATCCAAGAGCTTATAACAATTTCATTATTCTTACGATCAGCAATAACTGAAATCCCTCTAATCCTCCTTCTTATCTTTCTCTTCCTTCTTATCCAAAACAAAATCTTTGACAAAAAAGCCACCCATTAGGATAAATAAAATTAGAGAACCTGCTCGTCCCATGTTGTTTGCGAGTTTGAATTTTGGTTCTTCAAATTTCATCGTTAACTCGTAGTCACCTGCGGGTAGCTCAACACCTCTTAAAAGATAATCCACTCTATGAATTTCTAGTTTTTCATCATTTGCATATACATTCCAGCCGTCTGGATAATATATTTCAGAAAATACGGCAAACTGATTATCTGACACATCTACTTGATAAGTCATCTTATTAGGTAAGTAGGAAGTCATACTGACATTTCCTTCTCCTGAAAATTGTAAGCTAGATATAGATTGTGCTTCTTCTTCACCAATAATTGCTTCGTTCCTAGGGTCAAATTTATGGATAACCTTGGCAGATAAAAGCTCTTGAAAACTATCCAATGAATCTTTACTTAACTCTGAAGTTGGCAACCAATTTCTATTTCCATTGATGTCCTCAACATAGGAAGCGTTTATAGCATTTCTTTTGACTTGAGTGAAATCGATTATTAAAGAATCTTCCTTAAAAAGTACGATTCTTTCATTGCCTGAAACAACGTCTTTATCTTTCAATTCATCGTTTACAATTAGGTTATTTCCACCTTTTGCCTCTATTTCAAATAGGGTTCCTAATGACAAAAGCTCTTTGTTTGGACTCTCTTGAACATTTAATTCTTTCACTAACCAAACATTTCCTAAAGCGCCATAGTTTCTTACCGCTTCATCGTTTTGAAGAAAATATTTTACGTTTAACATATTAATTACCTCCATATTATTGTAATCAATATGGAAATCCTTAACATTTTGAATTCTTCTTAATTTCGCACCGTGATACCCATTCAGCGCCTTGTGAAAGTAGGAAGCTCTGGAATTGTTAAACCCTAATGCGGGTTCATACACTCGGTAATTCGTATTTGCTCCTAATGTTTGCATTTTATTAGACCACAATTCATTGTTACTCACCTTTTTTCGTCGATTTTTCTTATCCACTTCAACAGCATCAATGACATCTTGTAATGAAGGATTTTCGGCCAATTCCATTTCTAAAACCTGTTTATCAGCATTCGTAATGGCAAATGGAAAATCTTTTTTATCCTGCTCTACCCAATGATCATAATTTCGATTGTTTGATTTTCTATTATTCAAATAGTTCAAATCAACATTAACTAAATCGACGATAATAAATAATGATAATCCTGCAATGATGTATCCTTTTTTAACATTTGAGAACAAGAATATCCCTACCAATCCTGCTCCTATTACCAAAAACAGTATGGAACGCCACATACTTGACTGATAAATACTTTTACGCACAGTTGATAATGCTGTAAACTGCTGATCAACCATTTCCATTTGTTGTGCGACAACTTGCTGAATATGGTCAGGATTGTTAATGTCAATGTTATTTTGTAATAAAACTTCAGGGTCTTCTTGTGCCAATTGCGCTTTAACTTGATCAGGGTAAGTTATCAAAAAGTCATTTTCCTGTTTGGATAAATATCCATCTCCCAACCCTGTATAAGTCAATGTAAGTAGCAAAACAAAAAGTCCTCCTGTTGCAATATATAACGGTTTTAAATTCTTTTTAATTTCATCTTTTTTCTTGAATAACTTATCCAAGAATAAAACTGCCAAAATTGGTACAACCAACTCGACGACGGTCAAAATAATGGTAACCGCTCTGAATTTATTGTAGAAAGGAATATAATCAAGAAAAAAGTCTGTTAATCCCATAAAATTATGTCCCCAAGATAACATCAATGCTAAAACACCACCAACAAACAGCGCCCATTTACGTGGGTCTCGCAAATAAATCATTCCCAAAAGTGCCAAATAAAAGACAATAATTCCCAAATAAACTGGGCCTGAGGTAAATGGCTGGTCGCCCCAATAAACATTATTATTAGCAACGAGAGATGCTTCTCTTCTAATTTCAGGGTCTCGCAACAAATCGGAGAACTGACTATTGGATAATGCACTGCTTGCTCCTCCTTTGATATTAGGAGAAATCAAGGTTAATGACTCATCGATTCCGTAGCTCCATTGAGTAACATAATCTCTATCCAACCCACTTGTTTGGTTTGTTTCACTTGAAGTTCCGTCAACACGAATGGTAATATCATTTCCACCACGAATTGTATGCTTTGCATAGTCATTGGTTAGTGAAAGTCGCCCGTAATTAATCCCTGCGGCGAACAAGTAAACCAAAATCAATCCTGCTGAAATCTTTAAAAACTTCAATAACTCTTTTGCTTTGATAAATCGAACCAACTCACTTATTCCTAAGAATACCATTAAAATTCCCAAATAATAGGTTATCTGAACGTGATTTGAATAAAGTTCTAAACTCATAAATAGCGCCGACAGTAGAAGTCCCCATTTAAAGCTCCTTCGATAGGCGACATAAAACGCTCCGAGTACCATTGGTGCAAAACCGATTGCCTGTGCTTTTGTGTTATGTCCTGCTTGCAAAATAATTATAAAATAGGAAGAAAAGGCAAAGGCAAAGGCGCCTAATATCGCTAATTTTGGGTCAACTTTCATGCACAAGAGCATAATATAAAAGCCAAGTAGATATGTTATAAATCTTCCAGCTGGGGATGCCATCCAAAGATGAAACATTTGAGCAACACTACTCATCCAGTTGCCAGGAAATTGGGCGGAAATTTGATATGCTGGCATTCCACCAAACATGGAATTTGTCCATAACGCTTCTTCACCATGGGTATTTCTGTGGTACTGAATTTCATTAGACATTCCTCTATATTGCTCTGCGTCATGCTGCTTTAGACCATATCCCGAAAACTGTGGCTGAAAATACAACAGGGTTGCTATAAAAAACATAGCAAATGCTAAAATATGAATCCAATTATTTTTAAGTATTTGTTTAAAGTTTAGCTTACTCATGAGAATCAAGTTTCTGTTTTAAGAATGTAAAAATAAGATTTTTCCTAGTATAAAGGTTAGGGAGTTCAAGAAAAATCAATTGTGGTAAGTAAATTTATGCGTCAAGAAACGAAGGTCAACACAAGTTTTGAATAAGCCTAAATTATCCTTTCTATCGATATCTTAGCATTTTTTATACATATATAAAGTGAATTAACGGTATTAACTAATAAAAAAAACTTATAATTACTTATATTTGACCAATAAACAGCAGAAATATATGGCTAAACATATCTTTTTCATTCTTATTTTAACTGGTTTTAATCATATTTTTAGCCAAACTCCACCTGTTGCTATTTTTACCATAGATAACAGCACTATTTGTCTTAATGATTGCATTAATTTAACAGACCATTCTCTTGGTAATCCTACAAGTTGGTACTGGGAATTCGAAAATGCTACGCCTGCTATTTCAACAGAGCAAAATCCTAAGAATATTTGTTTTCATCAAGCTGGAAACCAAGCAATATCTTTAACAGTCATCAATGAATTTGGTGATGATATCATATTTAGTAATATTCAAGTTTTACCTGCTCCAAATATCGTTGCAATTGGAGATACAACTATAGACATGGGTGGTACAGCCGATATACAAGTTACAGATATTGATGGTACTGATTTTTATTGGTATCCAAGTGATGGTGTATTTTGTATTGATTGTTTAGAAACAACAGCTTCTCCAGGAGTAACAACAACTTATTATGCTTCTGTTGTTGGAGATAATGGCTGTGTGGGAAGAGATACTGTTACAATTACAGTTAACCTTGTTGATGGTGTTGATGTGCCAGACGCTTTCTCTCCCAATGGTGATGGATATAATGACCGATTAAGACCTTTAGGAAATGGAATTGTTGAGATAGATTTTAAAATCTACAACCGATATGGACAATTGGTATATGAAACAGATGATATTTCTGATAGTTGGGACGGAACTTATAACGGAGAGTCCTTAAATCAAGGTGTATTTTTCTGGACACTGAAATATAAACTACTCGATGAGAGCAATCACAGCAAATCGGGAAGTGTTACATTGATAAAATAGAAAAGTAATAGCTATAATGAAGTTTTTTACCTCATCGATATTAATTGCGCTCTGCACATTTTCTTTTTCTCAACAAGGGAGTAATTTCAGTATGTGGTTTTTAAACAATTCCCTCCATAATCCTGCGCAAGTCGGTGTTATAGAAACTGACATGAGGGCTTTTGGGAATTTTAAATATCAATATTTTACGGTATCAGATATGCCTAATCGTGGAATCTCAGCTTCCGTTGAAGGAAGAATTCCCTTTGTAAAGAATCAGGGACATCATCTGGGTGTTGGAGTTAATTTCTTTAATGACCTCACCAGCAATTCTAAATATACAGTTAATGAAATTAGTCTCCCCGTATCAATGCAAATAGCAATCAATGATGAGAGTTCGCTATCGGTTGGTGTCGCTCCGAGTCTTTACAACCGAAACTTAAGGTCAAAATCTTACACTTGGGAACACCAATGGACAGGTATTAAATTTGACGAAACCATACCTGGAGAAAATCTTGGCAGAAGTCGAAATGAAAATACTTTCGATATTTCACTTGGATTGCTATACAGATATCAATCTTCAATTACCAATCATTTTTCTTTCGGTTTTTCAACACAAAATGTCATCGAACAAGACATTGGTTTTACAATAGAAGATAAACTTGAACGTAGATTTATAGGGCAATTTGGACTTTCACACCGGCTAAAAAATAGAGACTGGGGGCTTTCTCCAAATGTATATACCATGCTTCAAGGTGAAAACATGAATATAATTTTTGGAACGAATGTTGATTTTTACATCATTGACGGTTCGACAAAGACAACTTTTATTTCACCAAATTCTTTCTCTTTTGGAATCTATCACAGGTTGTTTGAGGGAGTTATTGTCAATGCCATATTGAAATTTAGAGGCGCCACGATTGCCGTTGCTTATGACTCTAACATCAATGGTATGATTTCACATTCTAAATCTGTTGGCGGCTTTGAAATTGCTGTTGCTTATGACTTTCTCTTAAATAAAAGAAGAAAATTTATTTACTAATTCATGAATTTTCTAGGGCACTTATACTTTTCTAATGACGACCTTGATTTAATGGTGGCAAATCTGTATGGCGATTTTGTTAAAGGAAAAGACTATTCATATCTGCCGAAGATTGTTCAAACAGGTGTAACTTTACACAGAAACATTGATGATTTTATTGACAACCATTTAGAAGTAAAAGAGTTAAGACTGAAGTTATACCCAGAATTACCAAAAATTGCAGGAATAGCGATTGACTTATATTTTGATCATCTTTTGGCTAAAAATTGGAATCAATTTCATCAAACACCATTGGATGAATTTGCTGATGCATTTACGGAGTATGTAAAAAATCCAAATAATTTATACTTTCCTAAGCAGGATTTTACATACTCTAACGAGTATCTCCATCTCCTTAAAATGATGGGGAAATATGGCTGGTTAAAAAGATATCGTGAAATGGAAGGATTAGCAATGGCATCTGAAGGATTAGCAAAGAGAATTGCTGTAGAGAACAATTTAGAAGATGCACCCCTTGTTTTTATTAAGCATGAAAAGGAAATTGAAGTTGTTTTTAAAAATTATATGAAAGATGCAAAAATTAGGTTTCAAGAGTTTCTGAATCAGTAAAAACACTTTTCAATTCCATAGAATAAAACAAGCATAACATAAAAGCAAAGGGAATAATTCCTGCTTGAACTTCTAAAAATGATTCAGTTAAGAAAGATAAAAACAGTATAAAAATTACGCCACGTATCCACGATGTAATCCCCTCCTTTCCTTTGGTTTTCAAACAACTCGTAATAAAAACCATGAGCAAAGATAAAGGTCCAAAAAGTCCCAAAGCAATGTGTGAGTTAAAGAATTGATTATGACTATTTAACTCTTGTTGAGCCGCCTGAACAAACCCATTATCTTCGTTGCGCTTATTCAATTTATCTTTGATATCGCCTGTTCCTACGCCAAACCAGAAATTTTCTTTTATCAACTGAGCAGAAGAATACCAAGTGAATAATCTTAAAGTCGTACTTTCTTCACTTTCCTTATCCAAGTCCTCAAAAGAAATTGAAACAGCATCTAAAGTTTCAGATAATCGATCTGACAAACGAGAGTTTGAAACAGAGAAAACCATGACAATCCCGCTAACAATTACCAAAGTCAAAACGAGGATAGAGTTTTTCTTACTCATTTTTCTTAAAATTTGAAAAACGCCCCAAACAATCAATATAAAAAGGATGATTAAACCCATTCTTGACTCTGAAATAACAATAAGTACAGCAAAAAGCATTGCTATAAGCACAAGTTCTGTAAGTTTTCTCAAACTTTTTGTTTGCATCATCATTTTCAAAACGAAAAATAAAGCAATCGTTAAATATGTTGCCCAATACCCTCTGTGCATCAAATGAGAAAGTCGAACTCCCAGAAATTCGTCAAAACGTGCAGTAGTTTGATAGGCTGCAAACGAAAAGTAAAGATTATAAATGATAGATAAAATCGCCCCAAAAACAAAAAACTTTATCCATAGTTTCCAGTAAATTTCAGGCTTGTAAAACAAAAAAAGCAAAGGAAATATGACAAGAGAAGCTTTCATGCCGATGTCCATAGTACCAAATTTCATATTTTCTGAATAGAACAATCCCAAAAGATGGAAAAGATAAAAAACAACAAGCCAAATTCCAGGGTTCTTAAAGTTTAGATTGACTTTAAAGTTTTGGATTGACACATTTTTCCTGCGAATTAAAGTTTCTAAAAGGATTAAGGCAATCCCATAACTTAATAGCTTTGGATTCAAAGGAATGAGCAATGCCATTAAGTATAATCCAACAGGATTTTGAAGAATAAAATATTGAACCCGATTTAATTTTTCTTGTGCTTTCATTATCTATAAATAAAACGATAAGTAATAGTGCCTTCTTGTCTTTTTGGTGCATTTGCGTCGTAGTTAAAGCGCGACATAAGTGCGTATTTTTGTGCTTGTTCTCGCATACAAGTCGTTGCATTTCGACTTGCTTCTTCAATAATAGTAGCACTAATAACGTCGCCACCTTCGTCAACTATAATCTTCACTTTAACAGTTCCATTAACTTCTCCACAAGTATAGCCAGGATTTCGAATATGCCAATCATTGTGATTTAGTGGATGACGTTTCGACAAAGAAAATGAAACCATTGTTTCTCCACTTACAGCTTTCTCGGTGTTTTTATTTGTTTGCTTTGTCTCTTCTTTTTTGTTATTAAGTTCTTCTTCTACATCCGTGCTTTCAGCCGAGTAATTAGCAAACTTCTCTTCTCTTTTTCTATCAAATTCTTCTCGAATTGACCGTTCATAGTCATCTTCAATTTGTCTTGCATCACCTTTTGAATAGGAAGAAGAGAAGAGTTTATCCCTTTCAGAACTTTTTTCTCTTGAATCATTTTCATCTTTTACATTTGATGAAAGACTTTCGAATTTATCGTAAAGATTAAACTCTTCAGGTGTTTCAATTTGATCGGGAGAAATTTCGATATCATCAGGTGCCTCATCATTTTCAGTAATAAAATCCCAAGGTTGATAAAATGTTGGTTCCTTATAAGTTGCAATTTGAAAATATAGAAACATTGCTACATGTATTAATAATGTCGCAAAAATGCCATATTTATGACGTTCTATAAAATCAATAAACTTATTCATCTTCTTCTTTTAACGTTATCAAACGCTCATTTGATACATCAAAATAGGAAATATTTCCAGATTCCACTAAACGAAATAAATTATCTTCTACTTTTTCTATTCGTTGATAATGACAATCAACAATGGTGTCAGCGTTTCGATATAAACCAAACAACTCATCTTTTTTCACTAAAAACAAGTCTTTATCAACCCTAGAAATTGATTCAAATTGTATTGGAAGAATCAATTCTCCCTCAATATTTATCAAGCCTAATAAAGATTCTTTTTCAACGATGGCAATTCCCTCAATAAATTCAAAAGCATAATCATAATTATAAGGGATTTTCAATCTTACGTCTTTATCGACATATCCCCATTTATTCCCTTTGGTTACTGGAATTAACTCTCCGAACTTTCCAATACCTGTAAAAATTGAAGGAATAATTCTTTTTCCGAGGCTATCAATCATTCCGTACTTTCCTCCTCTCCTAACCAAGCTATGACCATTTTGAAATTGCGCAAATTGATAATAGTTCGGATATTCTTCATAATCAATGGCTATCACAACTTCACCTTTTTTATTGATAAACCCATAATATCCATCCAATTCAATGATGGCTCGATTTTCAGATAACGGTCCGATTTTATCAACTTCACCTTCGAGTACAGACCCCGAAGGAGAAATTAAATCCATACGATTTCGATGTTCATGAATGAATAACGTATCGGAAAAATGAGAAAGGTCTCCTTCATTTAATAAAATTGAAACGACCTCATCACCTTGTTTGTTGATAAATTTTATAGCATCATCTGTTATAACCTTAGCAATTCCATTGTGGAAAGAAAAGGCTTCTTGAAAAATGCCCGAAAAAGCCAAAGAACCATCTAAAGTATGATAACTAAACCCTTCATCGCTTTCTGCAAACATCAATCCGTCAGAATAATCTCCAATATCGTGATAAATGGGTTCCAATACATAGTTTCCAATCACGTTTATCATTCCATACAAATCGTCTTTAACTACGATGGCTCTTCCCATTTTAAAATTAAATGCTTCATCAAATTGGAAGTCGATTTTAATATTTCCCTTTTTATCGACATATCCATATTTTTCATTTTTAATCGCAACTGCCAAACCATTTGCAAATGGTTCAACATAATCAAATTGCGGTTCAATCCTCACATATCCAGAATCGTTGAAAAAACCATATTTATTTCCTTGTTTGAAGACGTATAAGTTTTCTCCGACCAACTCCAAGTCTTCTTCAATCAGCTTCGGGAAAGGGAAATTTGTATATTTTGCCTTAAAGCTTTCAATATTTTCCTTTTTATAATCAGAAATCCACAACCTATATAAATTTGTCCACGCCTCATTTAGAAAGGGGTTATCTGAAAATCTCCTGATAAACTTATCGTAGCTTTGGATTGAATTTTCCTTTGTTTCTTGTGCGTAAATTTTATAATGAGCATCTCGAAGATTCGGATTATCTGGATAACGCTGGATAAAATCGATATAACTTTGCGTGTTTCCCTCTTTTACCGTTTCAGAATATTGCAAATCGTACAGTTTTTCTTGCGCTTCATCAATCAAAGCACTTTCAGGGTATTTTTGGATATATCTTACAATTGCACCACTTTTACCTTGCTGTTTTGCCAATTTATAGGCAATAGAGTCACGCTTTTCAATTGCACTTGGTACGTGAACTGACCAAGGATATTTATTGATGAACAAATCATAGCTTTCAGGTGTTCCAATCGTTTTCGCTTCTTGCAAACCAATTTCGTCCAATTCTATTCTGTGAGCAGATGCTTTTTGCAAATTATAATCAAATTTCTCCAACCATTTCTGTTGCTTTTTCTCCTTTACCTCACCATAACTTTCAACCGACAACAAGCTGTAATGATACGCCGAATCCATGTCGTGAAAAGGATTGTCATTCCTAAAATAAATCAAACTTAAACCATAAGCTGCAGGGGATTGGTTGTTTTTTAAAGCCTTATAAAACTGTTTTTTTGCTTCAAAATAATTATAAATCTCCAATGCTTCAAATCCTTTGTTGATATGACAAGAAGCTGTTATTAATCCTACAAATAGAAACAACAAGAAACGCACTTTTATTGTTTGAGGTTTATACATGTTACAAAGATATAAAATAAGTGCTAGAAAACAGGTATGCGTTTATTTTGAGTACTTATAAAAATTAATTCTTAATCTTTTTTAACCCTTCGTCAATCGAAATCCTTTTTCCGTCCATAAACGCAACAACAAACGCATATTTGAATCCAATCTCTTTCATTTGGTCTTTATACCTACTTGCGGAATCAAAGTCATTTTCAAAAGCACCTGTTGTATATTTGAACAAGCCTTCGTCTTTGTATTGTTGAACGTTTATGTTTTTAAATCTACTCGAATTTAGAGGAAGCTCTGTCCTTGATGTTTCAATTTGAACTTTAAAATAAACTGCTCCCTTTTTTTCGTTATTTACAATAGATGTACTCGCAATGCTACGAACTTCTTCAAGTGATTCTTCATACCCTTTTCCATCTTCCACCAATATATTTATCCCTTCAATTTCAGCTTTATATTCTTGAAATCCCCTAAATATTGCATTGGCTAATTTGATTTTTCCTGCTTCGCTGTTCATAAACTTCTCTTCTTCAGGATTGGTTATAAAACCAATTTCTATCAACATGCTCGGCATTGTCGCGTGATACAAAACTAAAAATCCTGCTTGTTTCACACCCCTATCATGTCGTCCAAGTGCCTTAAAATGAGCTTGCACTTTTGAAGCGACGTCTATACTTTGATTTAGGAAAACACTCAACTGAATTTGTCGTGCAATAATGGCATCTGGCGATAGCTCAAAGTCTTTGCTTGCTGTTGCCCCATCTTCAAAGAAAATTGTACTGTTCTCTCTTTTTGCTATTTCTTCTTGACTTTTGGTTCGATGAAGTCCTAACACGTAAGTTTCTGTTCCATACGCAGCTGGAGAAGCCGCATTTGCATGAATTGATATAAATAAATCAGCATGATTGTCATTTGCTATCTTTGCTCTATCTTCCAGCCTAACAAAAACATCCTTTTCACGAGTATAAATTACATTAATCTCGGGATATTTACTTTTAATATACTCGCCTAACCTTAATCCAATGTCTAATACGATGTTTTTTTCGTTTGCAAAAGTACCATGTGCACCTGGGTCTTTTCCTCCATGCCCCGGATCAATAACGACTGTCTTGATTCCATGTGGCAACCCAAGATCGGAATCACTTTGGCTCATCAAAGGAAAAACAAGACCAATTATACAAAATAATACTATTGTTTTAATTAAATTTGCCCCCACAACAATGTAATTTTTTAGCTTTGTATTCGTTTTAAGTTAGTTAAACACAAATTTATTGTTTCATATTGAGCAAATTTTATTCCATAATTATTTTTTTCGTCGTTGGATTGTTAATAAACTTACAATTAAATCACTCCTTTGCTCAAGTTTCCTCTCAATTTATAAACGATTCTACCTCAAAACCAAGAATTTACAAAGTTGATGATTCTATGGAATCGCTTGTAATCTATTCGTGCAGAGATTCCATTGTTGCCGACATGAAAACCAATAATATTTCAATGTATGGTGAAGCCATGGTGGAATATGATGGAATAAAGTTAACGGCCGACTTAATTGAAATGGATACGGATAAAAAAGAAGTTTACGCCATATACACATTGGACGAAGAAGGAAACAGGGTTGGAATCCCAAAATTCGAAGATGGCTCTGAATCTTTTACTGCTGCATCAATACGGTATAATTTTGATACCGAACAAGGATATATTGAAGAGTTAAGAATGCAACAGGATGAAATGCATCTCCACATGGGGATTGCAAAACGCCATAACAACGAACAAGTTCACTTTACAGGAGGGAAATTTACCACTTGCGATTTGGATGAACCGCATTTTCATTTTCATCTAACAAAAGCTGTGATGGTACCAAACAAAAGGATTGCTACTGGCCCGATGAATCTGTGGGTGCAAGGAATTCCTACGCCACTTGGACTTCCTTTTAGTGTTATTCCAACCCAAGAACAGGAAGAAAACGGATTGTTATTTCCAATGATTACCCCAGTTTCTCAATGGGGGTTTGGTTTTCAAGATTTGGGGTACTATTTTCCAATCAAGAAAAGCGATAAAGTCCAAACAACTTTTTATGGAAGTTTGTACTCAAGAGGAACGTTTGAAATTAGAAATCAAACCGATTATAAGTCGATTTATAAATACTCAGGAAACGTAAATCTGGCATTCAGTTCTTTTAGAATGCCGTTCCCAGCTGATAGTATTCGTCAACAAAAAATTGTTATTCAATGGTCGCATCAACAAGAAGCAAAAGCCAATCCATATTGGAGATTTAATTCAAGTGTAAACTTCCAATCTGACAACAGTGGAAAAACGAACTTAGACCCTTTAAGTCAACAATATTATCAAAACAATTTTAATTCAGACATCAACCTCATCCGCTCTTTCCCTGGAAAACCTATTACGATTGGTTTAAAAATGGGACTCAAACAAAATTCAGCTTCGCAAAGGATGGATGCTGATTTACCAACGTTAAACGTAAATGTAAACCGATTTTTTCCATTTAAAGCATTGCGCAAAAACAAAATAGGGAAAGAAAAATTCTATGAAAAAATAGGTGTTACTTACTCCATGGAAGCCAAAAATAGGACACTATTCGGAGATTCATTGTTGGAGCAAAAAAGGTACGATTTAATCGGAAAACAATTTCAAAATGGAATGCGTCATCAAATGACATTAAGTTATCCACTGCAAATGTTTAAAAACACATTGACATTAAACACAACTGCGAATTATAATATGCGTATGAATTTCCAATCAATTCAGAAAGTGTATGACCCAACAAGTGGAATGATTGTCAACGATTCTTTAACCAATTTCGGTTTCTCACACGATGCGGCTTTTCAAATGGAATTATCCACAAATCTTTATACATATTACGATTTTGTAGGAAATAATCAAATGAAAATGCGACATGTGCTAACGCCACGCGTATCAATGCGCTTTCAACCTAATATGAGCGCTTATATTTACGACTATTTAGGGCCTGATAATCAAGAAGTTTATTACTCACCTTATGAAGAAAGTTTGTACCGCGAAGGTGTTGGAAGAGAAGTCGGATTGATTAGTTACTCTTTTAACAATACATTTGAGTTAAAACACAGAAATAGACGTGATACAACAGGACAAGAAGAATTTGCCAAAACACGAATTATTGATGCATTTAGTATTTCTGGGAATTATGACATCTTCAAAGATTCACTCAAGTTTTCTGATATTCAGTTTCAATTAAGACTTACGCCAGTGCGCGGATTAAGCATTGTTTCGAGTGCTCGTCTATCACCTTATGGTTGGGATGAAAATAACCAAAACATTAATATCTATGCTGGAAAGAATGGCCAAGGAGCTGGAAGAATAACCAATACAAACATTTCAACGACATACACTTTTACTGCTAGTGAAAATCAAGAAAAAGTAGAAAGAAATAGAGAATTAATGGGTGATTTTTGGGGTGCCGATTTTCAATATTACGCAATGAATCCGCATGAAATTATTGACTTTGATATTCCATGGAAAATTAATTTAACGCATACATACTTTGCAAGCATTAATACAAATCCGAATGCAGATAGAAAATATAATCACAATCAAAACATTATGTTATCTGGAGATGTTAGTTTTACGCAAAGATGGAAACTTGGTTTAAATGCAAGTTATGATATTCAACAAAAAGCATTGACGCAAACCCGTTTATCTTTGACCAGAGATATGCACTGCTGGCAATTGTCTTTTTATTGGACACCAGTTGGAGGTCAACAAAGTTTTTTGGTACGATTTAACGCAACATCTAACTTATTCCAAAGTGCAAAACTTGAATTGAGAAAACCTCCAGAATTTTTATAATTTTCATTTCTAAAGGATAAACAGTGGTAAAAAGATATTTGAAGAAATCAAAATCAATTTCTATAACTCTACTCATTGTAGGATTAGGCTTATTGATATTAGGCACAATACAAAGTGCTAATGAAGATGAAGGAGAAGTAGCAATTGAAATTATAAAGCGGGATAAATTGATGCCTGCCGCACATAATGTTTATGCCAATCCCAATGCGTTAAATGGCAAATATTACCTTTTTAAAGCTACCATAACCAACAAAACAAAAAAGTCTTTGAAAAACTTGTCTGTAAAATACCGTATTCCTGGTTATATTGAATGGACAGAGTTAGAACTGGTTGGCAAAATGTTTAAAAACCAATCTACGGTTGTACTCTGCTATCCAAAATTTGACTCAAAAATTACAGAGAAAACGACAGAGTCTATTGAAACAGTTGAAATCTTAATAGATTGGGACGGTTCAAAAAACAACTCGCTAAAAGAAACTTTTGATTTTAAATTGGCAGACCGCAATGAATTTATTTACACCAACCTTTCAAAAGATGAGATTTCTGGTTGGTCGGATATTTTTGACAACACCGTTTTACTCCCTTGTTTTGTAACTCCAAATGACCCAGTAGTTCAATATTACACACAAAACATTCAAGAGAAAATATTGAGAGGCGAAAAAGCATCCATCGGGAAAAAACCAGAAGAAGCCATTCGCTTTTTAATGGGGATTTATGAAGCCACCCTCAAGTCGGGAATGGTTTATAGTAGCGTCAAAGGAATCCCCTCAAATTTAAAAGATAACTCTCAATATTCCCAATACAATCGATTGCCACGCGAAGTGATAACTGGAAATACAGGATTATGCTTGGAACTGAGTCTTCTCTATGCGAGTGTTTTATCAAATGCAGGATTAGAACCCATTATATTTATGATTCCCGGTCACGCCTTTCCTGGCGTTATCTTTAATGGTTCGTATTATGCCATCGAAGCTACTGGAATTGGTGGCGAAGGAATTGGAGGAAGAATGAGTACTGAAAAAGCATTTGAATATGGAATGAAAGAACTCAATGACTTTTTCGATAAAGCGATGATAGGTGACCCAAAATATAACATCATTGATATTGTGAGATTAAACCAAGAAGGTGTTACCGCAATGTATCTTCCAAATGATAATTTCTTAAAAGAAAAGGTTGACCAAATTGCTTCAAGGTGGGTACAGAAGTCATTTAATATTGTTGGAAAACTCTTTGAACAAAATTATTTTGCTCCCTCTGCCGATTTATCTTTCAATATCCCGCACACATGGGAAGTAAATAGAATGCCAGATGCTTCTTTTCCCGTATTAACAGCTCAAGTTACATCTCCAGACAATCAAATCGTTGCCAATGTTTTTGATTTTCCAGGAATCAGCAGCGACTCAATTGCACTTTCAAAGCTAAAGATTGAATTATCCAAAAATCAAAAAGAATTGGAGTTCTTAAAGACGAATGAAGATGTAGATGGAATCATTATTACTGAAAAAGGAAATTTTAAGTGGATTGGTAAAACAATTTCTTCGATTCATGGAATGAGATTTGTCATGATTGGGACAGATGAAGCAAAATTTGAAGAAAATAAAGAAATAATTAATGAACTTTATGAATCAATAAAAAAATAAAATTAATGTCATATTTTCGTCTATATATCTTACTTATATTTTTGCCTTCATCGTTTTTATACAGTCAGCAAATGATGGTACAGAACATTCATTTTAGAATTGATTCAATCGGAAATGGAGAGATGAACATTGCACAATCCATGAGTACCCAACAATGGAAAATTTGGAGTGAAGGGGTTGGAAAAGACCCAGCAGAGTTAAAGAGAAATATAATTCGTTATTATCCAAAATACAACATCAAAAAAGTCGAAACCATCATTGATGAAGAATCTAAATCTTACACCTCAAAAGTCAAAGCAATTGGTGTCTGCAAAGTAAACCAAAATGAAAAATGGATTTTTAATCTTGCAGATAAGGGCGATAAAATGTCAAAATTATCGGAACGTGAATTTCTCTTGACAAAAAGAACAGTTGGGCCAAATGCTATTGTTCTTCAAAAATATACAATCGTTCTACCCAGAGAAGCAAGAAGAGTACAGCTGACAAACGACGCATTTGAAAATCCAATTTTACGATTTGAAATGAGACAACCGTCGGATATTTCATGGAGCGTCTATTTTCAATTTACTGGTGGAATTATTCTTTTGCTTGGTGGCGGTTTATTGTTAAGTAAAAGAGATTTATTTTAAATGTCAGAACCTACACTTTAATAAATTATTCATTCTTTTCCTTCATTTGTTCACTCAAAAGATTATTTTTGAGATATTAAACACAATTTAGTAAGATGCCAATCGATTTATCATTTACAAATAAAAGAGCACCTTTAAGAGGCAGAGTTTTACTCTCTGACCCATTTTCGAGGGATGTATATTTTAGTCGTTCTGTAGTTTACCTTTGTGATCATAATGAAGAAGGTACATTTGGTTTTGTTTTAAATAACTTTATCGATATGAATTTAGCAGAAATCACAAAAAACTTCCCGAAGATTAAGTCAAGAGTTAGCATCGGTGGACCAGTTCAAACGGAAAACATATTTTTCCTTCATATGTTAGGTAATCGTTTGCAAGGAAGCATAAAAATTGCAGATGGTATTTATATTGGTGGAAATTATGACATTTTGATGGAGCAAATCGAAGAGGGAAGCGTTGATGAATCAAAAGTTAGATTCTTTTTAGGGTATTCTGGATGGAAAGCAGGACAGCTAGAAGAAGAATTAGAAAGAAATAGTTGGATTGTTGCTCCCGTTTTAAATCCACTTGAAATCATGGACACGAATATTCCAGATGTTTGGCAGAAATTTATGAAAAGAGAAGGAAAAAAATACGACATCCTTTCCCGTGCACCAATTGATTTGAATGCAAATTAAGTAGAAATAATAAATTATCTTTACTTTCCTTAATTAATGATGAACTCAATGAAATTTCTACCTTCAAAAACCTTTAATGTATTTTCATTAGCACTATTTCTTGTGCTTTTTGTTTATTTGACCTTACGCGTGTTTTTGGTTGGTCCCATCCATGATGAGTTAGCAACTTTAGTTCATTATATAGATTATGGAACATTCTGGAAAAATGCGCCAATCGACGCAAACAATCATCTTTTAAATAGCTTCTTGAGCAAAGTCGCCTATTCCATATTCGGGGATAATATTTGGGCAATACGACTGCCAAATCTATTTTTCTTTATTCTATTTTTTTATTCTACATACAGAATTACACATTACCTCGAAAAAAAATATCTAAAATATATTCTGCTAATTAGTTTTTCATGTATTCCTTATGTTTTAGACTATTTCGCTTACTCAAGAGGATATGGAATTTCTATGGCATTGTTGATTACCGCAATTTGGCTTTTTATAGAAGTGAATATCCAATACAATTCAAAAAAAATGTTTTGGCTTGGGTTTACACTTGCCTTAAGTATCTACGCAAATCTCAATCTGATTATAACATTGCTACTCATTTTTGGCTATATCTTTATCAAACTTCTCTTATCACAAAAAACCAGTAAAATCAGTAATAGAAAAGCAAACGTAAAGTCCTTCGTAATTATTTCTGTTGTATTTGCATTGAGTCTGATTCCTGCAGTCATTTTTGCATACAAATTAAAAACCACAGGAGCTTTGTATTATGGAAACGACGATGGATTATGGCTAACAACTGGAGCAACGCTTTCAGGACTTGTGCTCAACACAACAACGATTTTTATTAAATACATACTTATTGCGCTAACGCTTACACTTGTAATTCATACTATTTATCAATTATCGACAAAACCTGCAAAAGAAGTATTTAGTCAACCTTCGATTTTATTTATAGGATTATTTTTAGGAAATATCATCGCAATCGAACTCATGAATTTATTGATGGATGTTAATTATCCAGAAGATCGCGTAGGAATGCAACTCATTTTTTTACTGATTGGCTCTGTTATTTTTACATCCCAACATTATGGAAAGACCACATGGTTGTCTGCAATATTTCTTTTATTACCGATTGTAGGATGGAAACATTTTAATTTTGACTCTTCTGCCTTCTCGCCAGACGACAGAATGGAAAAAGCAGATTTTGAATTGTTTATATCAGAAATTTCAAATGATGAATCTTCTTGTTTATATCTAACACAACAACTGCCTTATGCTTATCATGTAAGAAAGACTACGCCTGACAATTTCGTTGTTCCAGATTTATTTACATTGGGAAATATTTTCGATCAAGAAATTGTCTCTACAAAAAAAGATGGTAGATATGAAAATGGCATTTATAATCCATACAATGAAGAGAAAATAGGTAATAATTATGAGACGTTATCTTACAATCCAAGAACGTGGCAACACATTGTAAAAAGAAAAGGCAAAATCAACTGGAAAATCATTCAAACCAAAACAGAAGTATCAGATGAGTTAATCGAAGAAATGTATTACAGTTTTATCGATACAACCTTTGCGGATAAATCAAGTAAAAAACTTAAATATAAAGTTGTGTTTACTGTAAATACCCCAGAACTCGTTCGAGAAAATTTAGCCCTTGTTGTTGACAAGGCATCAACAAAGGAAGGAATACGTAAATGGGATGGATTCGGTTTAAATTGGGCTTCTGGAAAATTATATGAATACACCGTAACAAAAATCGTAGAAGTTGACCCTTCCTATATTGATGCCGTGAAATTATATTTATACAGTCCAAAACTTTCCCCTTTTAAAGTTTTAAAACAAGAAACAACCCTGATGATTGAGGATTAGGCTATGGAAAAATATGACAAACATGAATTTAAAAAACTCAGTCTTGCAAAGCGATATAAAGTTTTAAAAGAACAAGGAGAGCATGTTGCTGCACGTCAAATTGGGAATCATTTAATTCACCTTTATGTTGTCAATGGCTACTTTGTAGAAATGTGGATAATATTTGCTATCAATCAAATCCAATGGATTGAAGTTCAAAATAATCAAGAAATTATCAATGAATATTCAAATCAAGTCGATTTGAACGAGCTTCTCAGTGACGATAATCAAGAGGATTAGTAAAATTTCCCGTCGATTAGATAATTTCTCACATAATCTTTAATACCATGTTCTAACGAATAGAATCCTTTTGTATATCCAGCCTCGATAAGTTTGTTCATTTTGGCTTCCGTAAAATACTGGTATTTATCTCGAATATCAATTGGCGTATCGATGTAAGAAATATTGTGATTTAAATTTAACGCATCAAAAGTGTATCTTGCTAATTCATTGAATGCCCTAGCCTCTCCAGTACCTAAATTATACAATCCACTCGTAGGTTTATTATTCATCAAAAACACACAAACATCAACAACATCTTTTACGTAGATAAAGTCGCGTTTTTGCTCACCATTCTCATATTCAGGGTTGTGCGATTTAAACAATTTCATTCCTCCAGTATGTAGAATTTGCTTATACGCATGAAAAATAACAGAAGCCATTCTACCTTTATGGTATTCATTGGGACCATATACGTTGAAGAATTTCAATCCTGCCCAAAAAGGAGGAGATTGATGTTGGTTCAACACCCATTTATCAAAATCATTCTTAGAGTCACCATAAGGATTCAATGGTTTTAAACGCTCAACGATATCGTGTCTATCAAAATAACCATTTTCCCCCAATCCATAAGTAGCTGCGGAACTTGCATAAACCAATGGTATTTTGTGTTTAGTGGCTAACTTCCAAACGCTTTTAGAATAATTGAGATTTAAACGATCAAATATTTCTTTATCAAACTCAGTTGTGTCGGTTCTTGCTCCGATATGAAAAACAAAGTCAACCTCATCACCATTTTCATCAAACCACTCAATAAATTCGTCACGTTCTATGCGTGCAAGGAATTTTTTCTCGACTAAATTATGCTCTTTTATATCGTTTGAAAATTTATCAACGATAACAACTCTTCTTATCCCTAAATCGTTTAGCTTACTTACCAAGCAACTTCCAATAAAACCAGCAGCTCCTGTTACAACAATCATTCTTTTAATTTTAACACCAAAGATAAGAATTTTAAAAGGTAGAGAATAAAAAAAATCCCAATTTTACAAAAATTGGGATTTTTTAAATTTTATAAAGATAAATCGTTATCCGTTTTTATCTTTTGCAATCTCTAAGAATTTATCATAATCAACTTCTTCTTCTGTTAATTTCACAGTTTCTTTAAAGAAGTTTAGCATTTTTCTCTCTGCAATGTCATTATAAATTCGTTGGGCTTCTTCTTGGTTAGAAAGAACCTGTCCTGCAGATTGCGCTAATTCTTTATCATCAGGTAATGGAATTCCATATTGTTGATATTGATTTGCTAACAAACCTTTAGTATGTTCCAAAACTTCTTCTTGCTCCACTTTTAAATTGTTAGTTTTAAAAATGTTATTTTGAACCAGTTGCCATTTTAGCCCTTGCGCATAATCATCATATTGTTCTTCAACTTCTTCCATCGTAACATGGTGGTGATGATGTCCATCATGGTTGTGATTGTGATTATGTGAATTTTGGGAAGTAAATATCCATCGTTTTAAGAACTCATCTGGTAAAGAAATATTAGCTTTTTCTACCAAATGATTTGTGATGCGTCTGGTTAAGATTTTATCGCTATCGTTTGCAAACATCTTCTCCAAATCATCTTTTACACGGACTCTCAACTCTTTTTCAGAAGTTACGTTCCCTTCACCAAATAATTTATCAAAAAGCTCTTGATTCAATTCAGCAGGTTCCATTGTTTTTACTTCTGTAATTGTCAATTGGAATTTATCAGAGATATTTTCAAGTTCAGATTCGTCAATACCCAACATTGAAGCAGTGTCCTTTCCTCCTCTTGAGATGTTAAAAGGATTTACTTCAATTTTATCTCCTACTTTTTTACCTTTGAGTGTCTTCTTCGTTTTTTCGTCTTCAACAAACTCCATAGAAATTGTAGAATTGTTCATAATTCCACCTTCTTTTATCTCCTTTTTCCCGTCTAATTCAACGAGCTGACCCAATATCATGTCTTTCTCGCCAACTTCTTCAGCTGAAATCAATTTTCCATAACGACGCGTTAAATCTTCAACTTGTTTATCGATTAGGGCTTTGTCAACTTTAACTTTCGTATAGTTGAATTTATTTTTGGCAGACAATTTTGTTTCAAACTCTGGTGACAATCCTATTTCATATACAAACTCAAAAGAATCTGGATTTTCAAAGTCGCCTTTCATTGGAATATCATTCTTTGGCAATGGTTCGCCCAAGATGTCTAACTTATTCTCATTGATAAAATCATTCAATCCTTTACTTACCAAACGATTTAGCTCATCGCCTAAAACTGTACTTCCGTACTGTCTTTTGATAATTCCCATTGGGACTTTACCTTTTCTAAATCCTTTAAGGTTTGCATTTTTACGATAATTTTGCAAAGCTTTATCGACATTTTCTTGATAATCTTCCTTTGTAATTGACACAGTTAAAAGTGCGTTCAAGTCGTCGATATTCTCTCTTGTTACTTCCATATTAATATTAAATAATCTTTCTTCAATTCAAGCAAAATGCTTTTATACAAAAAATGGTATAAGTAAAACTCATACCACTTTTAATTCGTGCGGATGAAGGGAGTCGAACCCCCACGCCTCGCGGCATTAGATCCTAAGTCTAACATGTCTACCAATTCCATCACATCCGCAAATTAAAATATTGAATCGTTATTCAATTTTTTGCTTCTATATATTAAAAGCGGTTGCAAACTTAGGTATTTTTTTTTTAATGATACACATTTTTTAAACTTTTATTCGATTTGCGGATAATTATTGGTTTATAAATAATAGTTGTTGGCAAAAAAACTTTTCCCTTCCAAAAAAAAGCCCATTTTACTCTTCATCCCTTAAAAAATAATGTATCTTCGTATGCCCTTCTCAAGTTTTGAAGGCGAGAAAAAGATAAGATAAAAGTGTGGCAAATATGAAAAAAGAATTCAAATACACGTATGAATATTACGAGTCAATAAAAGAACTGTCAGAAGAACAACAAAAAATCATCAAAGCATCAGAAGATGCACGTTCTACATCTTATTCTCCTTATTCAAATTTCAAAGTTGGCGCAGCCATATTATTAGAAGACGGAACAATTATTAAAGGTAGTAATCAAGAAAACAAGGCTTACCCATCAGGATTGTGCGCAGAAAGAGTCGCTTTATTTTCTTACGGTTCACAAGGCCATTCATCCAAAATTAAAATGATAGCAATTGCTGGAGGTGGCGATTTACTCGAAAAAAAAGATAATTTTTCTCCGTGTGGTAGCTGTCGCCAAGTAATGGCTGAATACAGCAATATCCAAGAAAAACATTTTGAAATTATTTTATTAAACCCTGATAGAAGCGTAACTATTTATCAAGGAATTCATCAACTCCTTCCTTTTATCTTTGGAGAAAAACAACTTTAGATTCATCCCTTTTTAATTTTTAGTAAAATAAGGCTCTAAAAATATCGATATTCTATCTATATTTGTATATCTGAATAAAATTGTAAAAAAAATATGACAACAAAATCTGCAAAAGCACCGAAGAAAACGACAAACAAAGCTAGCTCAAATAAAAAGCAGAAATTCTCAAAAGATACGTATGTAAAATGGTATAAAGACATGCTTTTGATGCGGAAATTTGAAGAAAAATGTAGTCAACTTTATGTACAACAAAAGTTTGGCGGTTTCTTGCATTTGTATATCGGGCAAGAAGCAATTGTAGCAGGAACAGTGAGTGCATCACAAAAAGGAGATAAACATATGACAGCTTATAGGGATCATGCGCATCCAATTGGGTTAGGAACTGACGTTCGACCATTGATGGCTGAACTATATGGGCGACAAACAGGAATTTCAAAAGGGAAAGGTGGTTCTATGCACTTTTTCGACAAAGAGAAAAACTTTTTGGGAGGACATGGAATTGTAGGTGCCCAAATCGCTATGGGTGCTGGGGTTGCATTTGCTGAAAAATATAACAATACAAAAAACGTAACTTTCGTGTCTTTTGGAGATGGTGCAGCAAGACAAGGGATTTTACACGAAACCTTTAACATGGCTATGGCTTGGAAACTTCCTGTTGTTTTTATTCTTGAAAATAATAATTACGCTATGGGAACAGCCGTAGAACGTTCCACAAATGTTTTTGATATGGCTAAAATCGGGGCAAGCTATGAAATGCCTTCTTATACAGTTGACGGGATGACTCCCGAAGCCGTTCATGAAGCGATTGCGATGGCAGCCGAAAGAGCACGTAAAGGTGATGGACCTACACTTTTAAATATTAAAACATACAGATACAAAGGACATTCAATGTCTGACCCTGGGAAATATAGAACCAAAGAAGAAGTTAAAGAATATCAAGCACAAGATCCGATAGAACACGTTTTAGATATTATAAAAAAGGAAAAATTCTTGACTGAAAAAGAAATTAAAGATATTCAAGACTGGGTGAAAAAAGAAGTGGAGGAAGCAGTAGAATTTGCTGAAAACTCACCTTTCCCAGAGCCAGAAGAATTATACAAAGATGTATATAAAACAGAGGGATACCCTTTTATTATTGAGAACAATTAGAAATAAAAGTGAAGAATATAAACAGAAAAATATGGCAGAAGTAGTTGTAATGCCGAAGTTATCAGACACCATGGAAGAAGGTGTGGTAGCAGAATGGCATAAAAAAGTAGGAGACAAAGTAGAATCTGGTGAATTATTGGCCGAAATCGAAACAGATAAGGCAACAATGGAATTTGAATCTTTCTACGATGGAACATTACTATACATAGGTGTACCAAAAGGTGAAACAGCACCAATCAACCATGTTTTAGCAATTATCGGAGAAGAAGGAGAAGATGTTGAAAAACTAGTAAAAGAAGCCGAAGCTAAATACAATACTGGTGAAAAAGCTGTAGAATCTACCCCTGAACAACCCAAAGAAGTTGTTATTACAGAAGAGAAAAAAGAAGAGCGAGTTATTTCCGCTCCAGTTCAAACAAAAACTGCACAACCTGCCATTACACAAGTCAATGATAGAGTTAATGCGTCTCCATTGGCAAAGAAATTAGCAGAAGAAAGAGGAATTGATTTAAGCACTGTAATTGGAACTGGTGAAAATGGGCGAATTGTAAAAAGAGATATTGAACATTATGTTCCTTACGAACGTCCAGCGGGAGTACCACAAATCAGTCCTGTTGGTGGAAGCATGGAAGAATCTTTTACTGAAGAAAATGTTTCACAAATGCGTAAAACCATTGCTAAAAGATTATCTGAAAGTAAATTTACAGCACCCCATTTCTATTTAACAATGGAAATTGATATGGATAATGCTATATCTGCTAGAAAAGCTGTAAATGCTAATAAAGACATTCGTATTTCGTTCAATGATATGGTCATCAAAGCGATTGCGATGTCGCTTAAAAAACATCCTGCCGTTAATAGCGCTTGGATGGGCGATAAAATTCGTAGAAACGAGCATATTCACATTGGAGTAGCGGTTGCTGTAAATGAAGGTTTGCTTGTTCCTGTAATTCGTTTTGCAGACAGTAAAGGAATGATGCAAATCGGTTCTGAAGTGAAAGAACTTGCTGAAAAGGCAAGAAATAAAAAACTTCAACCCCATGAATGGGAAGGAAATACATTTACCATCTCTAACCTTGGGATGTATGGAATTGAAGAGTTTACAGCAATTATCAATGCACCAGATAGTTGTATCTTAGCTGTTGGCGCAATTAAACAAACACCAGTCGTAAAAGATGGAGAAATTGTACCTGGAAATATAATGAAAGTAACTTTATCTTGTGATCACAGGGTTGTGGACGGAGCAACAGGTTCTGAATTCTTAAATACATTTAAGAGATATATGGAAAATCCTGTAATGATGTTGGTGTAAATCGAAATGGATATAAAAATATAAATAGGAATTCTAAAGGTTCCTATTTTCTTTTGATATAAATTGTATGATACTTTTAAAGATCAGGCATAATAAAAAAAGCCGTCGGTGTTCGACAGCTTTTTATTACCAGTATAAATAACAAATTATCCTACCACTTCTTCTGGTGAGAAATGGAAATCTCCTTCAATTTTTGCGTTTTTGTCTGAATCAGAACCGTGTACTGCATTCTCCCCTACTGAAGTTGCATATTTTTTACGGATTGTTCCTTCAGCTGCTTCTGCAGGATTTGTTGCACCAATCAGTTTGCGAAAATCTTCAACTGCATTTTCTTTTTCTAAAATTGCTGCCACAATTGGTCCTGAAGTCATAAACTCAACCAATTCACTATAAAAAGGACGTTCTTTGTGTACTTCGTAAAATTTCTTCGCTTGTTCTTCAGTTAATTGTCTGTATTTCATTGCAACAATTTTAAAACCTCCATCTGTCATCATTTGAAGAATGTTTCCAATATTACCTGCCCTTACTGCATCAGGTTTAATCATTGTAAAAGTTCTGTTTCCTGCCATTTTAGTTTATTTTACTAATTTATTAATTCTTATTATTTCGTGGCGCAAAAATAGTCATTCGAAATTGAATTTCACATATATTGTTTACTTTTTGTTCAAAATTAAATCCTAAAATTTGTAAAATAACTAAATTATTTTATTAGTTTAGCTATGAAAATCTTATTTAAAGTAAGTAAGATAATTATTTAACACTAAAAAACTTAAAATTATGAACTGGTATTTAAAGGTAATAAAACAGTACGCTGATTTTAAAGGACGTGCAAGAAGAAAAGAATTTTGGATGTTTGCCCTAATTAACCTTATTATTAGCACAGTCCTCAATGCAATTGACATGAGTCTTGGAACAATTATCTTAGGATTAATATATTCTCTTTTCGTCTTAATTCCTGGAATTGCAGTTGGGGCAAGAAGACTTCATGACATCGGGAAAAGTGGTTGGATGTTATTGGTAGCATTGATTCCTGTTATTGGAGCTATTTGGTTAATCGTATTATTTGTTCAAGACAGTCAGCCTGGAAGCAATGAATATGGTCCAAATCCAAAAGAAATCGGTCAAAACCCAGACAATTCTGTTTTAGATGACGGTTTGAGAACAGAATAAATCTAATCATAGATTTATCGATTAGATATCGAGGGCAAAAATCTCTTACTTAGCTCTAATTTGTATATTTGTTAATTAACTCATCTCTTTAGGGGTTTAAATTTGAATGACTTTGGGAATTGTTAAAGACATTTTATATAAAGTATCTAATAAGAGATTTTTGTCTTTTTTTAAAAATCAAAGTATTTTTCCTTACTATCACATAGTTAATGATAGTAAAGTAGCACATATTGAATATTTATATCCATTTAAAAATCACAAGCAATTTACAGATGATTTAGAGGTTTTGACAAAACATTTTCAACCGTTGAACCCCAAAAATATTATAAGCAACAAAGCGTCTAAAAACACTTTTTTACTTACTTTTGATGATGGCTTACAAGAAATTTACTCAGTTATCTATCCCACATTAAAGAAATTCAATCTGAGTGCTATATTTTTTATTAACCCAGATTTTGTAGATAACAAAAAAGGGTTACATAAGCACTTTTCCAGCATTATCATTTCTTATTTAAGCAATAACGGCTTCGGAAAATCAACGTTGGATGCCATTAGTCAAAAATTATCATTTACATATAATTCTATAGAAGATTTTAAGAAAAAATTGATAAACATTAAATTCTCTCAGAAAGAAAAAATTGATGAAATATGCTCATTCTTAAATATCGATACAGAATCTTATCTAAAAGAGCATAAGCTATATGTAACAAAAGAGCAAATTCAGGAAATGATTGACGACGGCTTTTATTTTGGTGGTCATACAATGTCTCATCCTCCTTTAGAACAATTATCGCACGAAGAACAAAAGAGGGAGATTATCGATTCTATAGATTGGTTAAAAGAAAATTTTAACATTAACTATTCATTTTTTTCATTTCCATACTCAGATAAGACTGTTTCCAAAAAGCTAATACTCGAATTATTTGAATATGATAATAACTTAAGACTCTTTGGTAATTCAGGATTAAAGAAAGATATTGATAAGAGAATTATTCAAAGGTTTTCATTAGAAAATCCACAAAAGCAAATAGAAAAAAGAATCGTTACTGAAAATCTTTATAAATATTTTAATATATTAGTTGGAAAATACAAGGTTAAAAGATAAATGGTAGAGATTAAGAAAATTTACAGAAAAGATATTTTAAGTCTATTAGATGATAATGAATTTTGGAATCACTCATTTTTATCAATAAGCAAACACCGCCTTTATGCTCATTACCTAAACCCAATAATTGAGGACGACGACATTGTTATGTTACTGTCATATCTAGATAATGAGCTTGTTGGTTATATGGGATTATTTACTGACAAAATAAAAATAAACCACCAGATAGAAAAAATTGGATGGCTTTCGACTTGGTGGGTGCACCCTAAAACCAAAGGTACTGGAGTTGGAAGAAAAATTTTAGAAACCATGTATTCTGAAAACAATGGGAAAATTGGTATTTCTCAATTCACTCCAAGTGCAAAAAGAGTTTACGATAAATCAGGCTACTTTACAACTTTAAAAGAAAGCATTGGAATAAAAGCTGTATTGAGGAGTAACTTAACTTTCGTGCTACCATCACTTTTCCCTAAATTAAGAAAAACGAAAGGATTTCTAAATCAAATTGATAACTTTTTAAATATTTTCATTAATCTAAAATTAATTATTCAAAATAAAATAATACGAAAAAGTTTGAATAATATATCGCTAGAATACGTAAACACAATTGATTCGGAAACATTAAATATAATCAATAAATACAACAAAGCAGACCTCTCTTTTAAAGGAAAAGATTTTTTTGAATGGTTGAAAGCATATAATTGGGTACAAAAAGCACCTTTATTAGAACTTACAAATAAGGACAAATATGAATTTTCAATGTATGATTATGAATTTGAATACTCTTTAATTAAAATAAGAAAAGATCGATCTTGCATTGGATTTATTGTTTTGCAAAAAAGAAATTATGTTACAAAAGTATTGTTTACTTATTTTGACAATAAAAAGCATATCGATGATGTCGCAGCCATCATAAAACTACAAGCTATTAGACAAAACACCAGAGAAATTATTTGCTATGATAAAGCAATATCTCAGAATCTTAAAAAATCAAACATATTCCTTTACAAAACAAAAAAAGTTAAACATTCAATTATTTCTAAAGACTTCAATTCAACCAACTTTGAGGATATTAGAATGAATTTTGGTGATGGAGATTGCTCTTTTGCTTAATTATTTTTGTATATTTATATCTTAGTTCGATTATTAAATTGAATTAAGGTTTATAATAATCTAATACATTATTGATTGGAGAAACCTTTTAAACATATCGCAATATCCTGTTTATTAATCCTTTATATGATTGGGATTAATGGCTGTCAAAACACCGATAAAAAAGAAAAAATCGTTGGTAAAGCACAAAAAGAAGTTCGTGATTTAAAAGAAATTTTACAAAGCAATAAACTCATTGTCCTTGCAGAAAACAGTGCCAATAGTTATTTTATCTATAAAGGACAAAAAATGGGAATGGAATACGAAATTCTCAGTCGTTTTGCAAAAGATATTGGGGTAAAACTAGAAATTATCCTTATCGATGATTTAGATGATATAGCAGAACAATTAGACAACAATATTGCCGATATTGTTGCTTGCAACTATACAATAACTAAGGACCGAAGAGAAAAAGTTGCCTTTTCTACGCCTTTCCTGCAAGCTCCTCAAGTTTTAGTTCAAAGAAAGCCGGAAGATTGGAGAGAGAGAAAGAAAACAGATTGGGAAAAGGAAATGATTCAATCTTCTCATGATTTATCAAGAAAAACTGTCCATGTCTGGCAAAATTCAAGTTTTTACAAAAGATTAGTAAATATTCAAGATGAATTAGGTGATACCATCATTTTAAAAAATTTAGATGGAAACATAACACCTGAGAAAGCGATCGAAATGGTTGATAAAGGATTTATTGATTATACCGTTGTTGATGAAAATGTGGCAATGATTAACCAAGAGTTTCATCCGAATTTAGACTTTGGATTAGAGCTAAGCATTCCCCAAAACATTGCGTTTGCCATGAGCAAAAACACGCCTCTCTTGAGGAAAAGACTAGATGATTGGCTGATGGATTTCTTTAAAACTCCCACCTATAGTTTTATCAAACACAAATATCTCAATACTTCTCGGTATGCAGGACGTTCAAAAAGCGAGTTTTCATCTATTTCTGGGAAAAGGATTTCTGTATATGACCAAATTATTAAAGAAAAAGCAAAAAAATACGGTTGGGACTGGAGACTTATCGCTTCGCTTATGTTTCAAGAATCTAAATTTCAAGTTGATGCCGAATCTTTTGGGGGTGCTTATGGCTTGATGCAGTTTATTCCAGAAGTTGGACCTAGCTATGGGGTTTATCCTGATTCTCCGCCAGCAGTCCAAATTGATGGAGGGATTAGAAAACTCGCAGAAGATTATCGTTTCTGGAAAGATATTCCTGATAGCATTCAACGTATTAAATTTACATTGGCTTCATATAATGCTGGAGCTGGACATATATTGGATGGACAAAGATTGGCTGAGAAATACGGAAAAGACCCGCTTGTCTGGGATAATAACGTTGAAGTTTATATAAAACTTCTATTTAACGCTGAATACTACCGAGATGAAGTGGTTCGACATGGCTACATGAGAGGAAATATCACTTATTTTTATGTACGAGAAATAATCAGCAGATACAAAAACTACAAGACTGCATTTCCAGAATAAAACACTTGTGTGGATGTGAGGTTGGTTTCTTTGCTTCCTTAACCGTATATCTACGATATTACAGTAATTTACGTTATCCAGTTCACTTTAATTCAAGAAAATTAAGGAAGAAAGTTGATAGCAATATTCAAAAAATGTAAAAAAATTGTCTCAAAAAAATAGACACATAGAAATATCAATGTTTTCTATGTGTCTATTATGTTAAATTAAATATTAATTATATATCCTAATTCTGTAACCTTTCAATTAATTCTGCACTTTTATTTGCATAACTTTCGCTTTTAGATTCTTTCGCTACTTTTAAAGTAAGTTCTGCTGTTTTTAATGCTTCATCTTTGCTTCCTGCTTTCTCTTGAGCCAGTGCAAGATTATAATAGTAATATGCTGGAGCTTCTTTATTTGTATTTACTGCTTCAGAAAGATATTTTACTGCTTGGTTTGCATCTAAATCTCCTCCCAAATAATACATTCCAGAACGAAAATAATCACTGTGTGTTGGTTTTTTACTCATTGCTTTTTCGATTGATTTTAAAGTTAAATCATGCGTCGGCAATTCAATCTTAATTGGCAATAAAACTTTTCCCCAAGCAACATCTAAAAGTACTGAATTAAAATCGGAAACATCAGTAAATGCAATTGTAAAGGATTCAGTAAATTGTTCTGACTCACGTACACCAACATCAAACTTTGCCACTATCTTTTTATCTTCTATCTCTTTCGGAACACCCCAATTACTTGTTTCATTATATAGAATAAAAGTCCACTCATTTTTATTAGGAATAGCAAAAATGGCATATTGACCTTCTTTTACTTTATTTCCTTCAATTATAATTTCTGTATCAAATGAAATTGTTGTGTTTTGGTTGGCTCCAAATCTCCAAGGTTTATTTATAGGAACAAGTTCATTGTACAACTCTCTTCCTCTTAAAGAAGGTCGAGAATAATTAATCTCAAAAGTTGTTAATCCAACCGTTTGCTTCACTGTTGAAGCTGGACTAGCCGCTGGAGTTTGAACTTGTGCATCTACCGCAAAAGTTAATCCGAAAGCTAAAATCGCTAAAAATGTCTTTTTCATCATTTATCTATTTAGTTTATTATTTGTTTGCAAATTTATCCATTACTTCTTGTGTCACGCCTGACGCACTAAAACCTCCATCGTGATATAGGTTCTGCATCGTTACATACCTTGTATAATCAGAGAATAAAGAAATACAATATTGCGCGCACGCTTCTGCTGGTGCATTTCCTAGTGGGCTCATTTTATCACCAAATGCTAAAAACTCTTGAAAACCTTGAATTCCTTGTCCTGCAGTTGTTGGTGTTGGAGATTGAGAAATTGTATTGACTCTTACTTTTTTCTTTAATCCATAATGGAAACCAAAACCTCGTGCGATAGATTCTAACAAAGATTTTGCATCAGCCATATCTCCATAATCTGGAAATACTCTTTGTGCAGCAATATATGTTAACGCAACAACAGAACCCCATTCGTTTATCGCATCTTTTTCCATTGCAACCGCTAATATTCTGTGCAATGAACCTGCTGATATATTCATGGTTTTATCGTAAAAGCCATAATTAAGGTTGGTATAATGATTTCCTTTACGAACATTAGGCGACATCCCAATAGAATGAAGAATAAAGTCAATTTTACCTCCTAAAATCTCCATGGATTGATCAATTAAGCTCTCTAGATCCTCATTGTTCGTCGCATCTGCTGGAATGATTTGACTACCAGTTTTCTTTGCCAGTTCGTTAATCTCTCCCATTCTCAATGCGACTGGGGCATTCGTCAGTACAAACTCTGCTCCTTCTTCGTGAGCGAGTTCTGCAACTTTCCATGCAATCGACATGTCATTTAAGGCACCAAAAATAATACCTTTCTTTCCTTTCAATAAATTATTTCCCATCTTATAAATTTCTATACTACAAAAGTAAAATTATTCTGTAAATTAACCGAAAATTAATAACTAAAACACTACTTTAGTGTTAAACTATCCAAAAGGAGGTCATGGCAAACCAAAAAAAACAGAAGAAAAAACAAGAAGATTTCATCAACCCAATCGACCCAGACAAGGTAACCGAAACACCGCATAGTTTACCTTTCCCTCACACAGTTGGGAGTGTACTCGTAAAGCCAGAAGATAAAGGAAAAATTAAAAGTCGTGCACTTGATGCAATGGAACATCAAACTGACATGCAACTCCAACAACTTTACGAACAAATGAGTCTGTTGGCAAAACAAGCAAAGCAACTTCAAGCAAGAAAAGAGATTTCGGAAAAAATATATACGGCAGAAATGAGGTTTGAACCTTTGATTAATCATATTTACTATCTCTACCAAAGAAAATCTGGAAAATTTACCCTTTCACTCATTGCGCCTGAGCAATGGGGAAAATCAAAAAATAATTTTAAGTTTATTGCAACAGTTAAGTTGTTAGCCGATCATACTTGGGATGTTATCGTACAAGAAGAGGAGTTTTAATTATTTAAACAATGATATCAACTCATTGATTTCATCTAATTTGTATCGATAATATGCCTGATTCTCATAGCTTCTTTTTATATCTTCTAAATATTTTCGGATTATAACTGAATTAGGTGATGGTTCAAATTGACTCCTGTTACCTTGTAAACCAATCATCAAATAATATTCTCTTAACTGCTTTGGTGAAACCATTTCTCCTTTGTTTTCTATATTGATATAAAAAAGAACACCATTGTTATTGATTCCCCAATCTAAATATGGTAATAAGTTCGTTTCATCTAAGTATGCCAAAACAAAAGGCGCTCTTCTATTCATGGTTGCTACTCCATAAATTGGAATATCTAAAGATTGTGCAACAATGCTGTAAATTAAGCCCAAAGACAAACTATTCCCTTCTTTTGTATCAAAAACAGAATGTGTATAAACTTCAAAAGGAGAATAAAACGATTTCTGGAGGCAATTAAATCCAAATGATTTATAAAATACCTGATTCAAAGCTTTGACTCTTTCGAAACACGTTTGGCGAGGACTGATTTTCATCCAGAAGTCATGTTTCAACTGCTGAAACTGTAATAAGAAATCATCTTTATCAAGTTCCGAAAACTGAAACTGATTAATGGTAAATACTGCTTCTAAGAGATTTTTTTCTCTTGTAGAGACCCAATTGGATAGCGTTTTTTTAATCACAGAAAAACGAATTTTATGCAGGATTTTCGCAACATTCTCCATCAATACTGGGCTATCAAAAGAAGATTGTTCTATATGCTCAAGTTCTGGGATGATACTTTCTCCATATTCCATTAGTTTAGCTTGGGCATGACTCATAACCATCGGATCTGAATCCTCCATTAATTCAACCAAAGCTCGTATTGATGTACTTGTTTTCACATTACAAATTTAAGGGAGAATCCAACATGCTTTTGACAACACTCATATTATTATAAAAAGTCAAATGTTAATTTCTCTATAATGGGTTGTAAAAATGATTACTTTTGCAACATGAGAATAGACATTTTAACAGTTGTACCAGGTTTATTTGACGGAGCTTTTGAGCACTCTATAATTAAACGCGCAAAAGAAAATAAACTGGTTGAGATACATATTCATAATATTCGTGACTTTTCGAAAGATAAGCATAAAAAAGTTGATGATTACCAATATGGTGGTGGTGCAGGAATGGTTATGACAATTCAACCCATTGCAGATTGTATCGAACATTTAAAATCACAAAGAGAATACGATGAAATTATTTATATGACGCCAGATGGAGAACTTTTAGAGCAATCTACCTCAAACAAAATGAGTCAACTCAAAAACATCATGATTCTTTGCGGACATTACAAAGGAATTGATGAAAGGATTCGAGAGATTTTTATTTCAAAAGAAATTTCCATAGGCTCTTATGTTTTATCTGGCGGAGAATTGGCAGCTGCGGTCTTAACGGATAGCATTGTACGACTCATTCCTGGAGTTTTAGGAGATGAAACCTCTGCTCTTTCGGATAGCTTTCAGGATAATTTACTTTCTCATCCTGTTTATACACGACCAGAAGACTACAAAGGTCATAGAGTACCTAAAATTCTTCTTTCTGGAGATACAAAGAAGATTGATGAATTTCGAGAGACAGAAGCGTTAAGACGAACACAAGAAAGAAGACCTGATTTATTAAAATAAAAAGCAAGATGTCTGGAATTCGCATCAATAAATTTTTAAGTCAAGCAGGGTTTTGTTCTCGCCGTGAAGCCGATAAACTCATCGAAGAAAATCGTGTTACAATAAATGGAAAAGTACCAGAAGTAGGGACAAAAGTAAATCAAGGCGACATGGTTGCTGTCGATGGAAAAGTTGTCAGCAATAAAAATGTCGAAAAAGTTTATATCGCCTTAAATAAACCTGTCGGAATTGTTTGTACAACAGACAGTGGAGTTGAAAAAGACAATATTGTTGATTTTGTTAATTATCACGAAAGAATTTATCCCGTTGGCCGATTGGATAAAATGAGCGAAGGGTTGATTTTAATGACGAATGACGGAGAAATTGTCAACAAAATGATGCGTTCTCGGAACAACCATGGAAAAGAATATATTGTAACACTCAACAAGCCTTTTGATTCCAATTTTATTCAAAACATGTCCAATGGTGTCCCAATTTTGGATACCATTACAAAAAAATGCGAAGTCGAAGCCTTAGGTAAAGATACTTTTAGAATTGTATTAACCCAAGGGTTAAACCGTCAAATCCGACGAATGAGTGAATATTTTGGCTACCGAGTCAAAAAACTAAAACGTATCCGAATTATGAACATTCATTTAGATTTGCCTGTTGGAAAATGGCGACATTTAACCGAAGAAGAATTGAAAGAGTTAAAAAAGATTATAAACTACAAATGATAAATTAAACACACAAATCACTCAATAATTTCGTATTTTTCCTTTGCTTTCTCCCTAGAAAGTCCATTAAAATGCCACCATTCTGTTTCTATGACCCAAAATCCGCCAGCCTTCATAACTTTCCTTAACAGCTTCCTGTTGTCAACTTGCTCTTTTGTCAATTCTCCTGATGCCAAAAATTCTTCCTCATGACGAGGATAGGCGATTTTCCTTAAATCATCATATCCCGCGCCCATATCTAGCCAATAGCCTGTTTTCAAATCAATAATAGACAAATCAACTGCGCAACCATAATTGTGTACACTTCCATTAGCTGGATTACTTAAAAAATTCACCCGTTCATTAAAAGGTATTGTATCCATCGCATCCCACATTTCTTGCTGAACACTAAGCGGACGAGCACCATCCAAAACAACTAACGACAGGGTTGAGTCAATCGCTTTTAATTTTTGCTGAGCTATTGATAAACGCTTGGCAATTTCTGGTTGAAGATAAACTTTATCATATTCTGGATAAATCACCCGATTCATAAAATTGTTGTCGGTTGCATACAAAACATCGACTATTAAAGAAGAATCAATATCTTGGATATTGACCAATCCAGCTTTAATCAATTGCAACTCAATGGCGGAGGTATCAATTTCATCAAGAAAATCAACCTCAGAGTCATCAGTTGAAATCAGTGAATCTTGAACACTTGTAGTTTTATCCACAATTTCATCAGCCACTTTATTTGCATCCATATCACATGAAACGATGAAAGTAAGCTGAAATAGAACAATAGAAAACCATAATAACTTCATAGCCACAAAAGTATAGAAATTATTGACTTTTACTTAATTAGAAATGGTTAAAGTCATTTTTGTTCACAACCTTAACTTTTTAATCTTCATTTAAAATTCAATTTAGATGAAAAATATTCTTTAAATAACTACAAAAGTTATCAACAACTTATAAAAAACATTTGGAAGTAAGCAATAAAAATTGAATATTTGTAAATTCACTAACTAAAATATAGAAGAGCATGAGTGAGGAGAATAATTATGAGAAGCATGAAGTACATTCAAATGCAGTTCGTGCAGGGAAAAGAACCTACTTTTTTGATGTAAAATCTACCCGTGGAAATGATCTTTATTTGACAATTACTGAGAGTAAAAAGACAATTCGAGACGACGGAAAAGTAAATTATCAAAAACACAAAATATTTTTATACAAAGAAGATTTTGAGAAGTTTAGTGACGCCTTCAAAGAGGCGGTTGAAAAAATTGATGAATTGAAACAAAATGGTGAATATCCTAACATTGACAATCGATTCTCTAAAGAAGATTATTCTTCATCTGTGAATTTTGAAGATTTAGATTAAAACTCAACATTCAATAAAATTGTTTGTTCTTTTTACTCAAATGATGTCTATTAATTCTTATATTTATACAATCTCAAAATAAAGAAATGGGGAAAATAATTGCTATAGCAAATCAAAAAGGAGGTGTAGGGAAAACGACTACCGCTGTGAACCTCGGCGGAAGTCTTGGTGTTTTGGAATACAAAACATTGATTGTTGATGCAGACCCTCAAGCAAACGCAACATCAGGTGTTGGTTTCGACCCTAAACAAACGCGTAATATTTACGATTGTTTGATTAATGGAGTCCACCCATCCGAAGTAATTTTAAATACTGACAATCCAAATTTAGATATTCTTCCTTCTCACATTGATTTAGTGGGTGCAGAATTAGAAATGATAAATGTTCCTAATCGTGAATACATGATGAAAGGAATGCTTGACAAGGTGATTGATAAATATGATTATATTTTAATTGATTGCTCTCCTTCATTAGGCTTAATCACAGTAAATTCTTTGACAGCGGCCGATTCAGTAGTCATTCCTGTTCAGGCAGAATATTATTCATTAGAAGGTTTAGGGAAACTTCTCAATACAATTAAAATCATTCAATCTAGATTAAACGAGAACCTTAGCATAGAAGGTCTTTTGATTACATTGTATGATACAAGATTGAGATTGGCAAATCAAGTTGCCGAAGAATTAAAAACACATTTCCAAGATTTAGTTTTTGATACAGTCATTCATCGAAATACAAATCTTGCAGAAGCTCCATCTTATGGAGAAACAATTATAATGCACGATGCAGCAAGTAAAGGAGCTGTCAATTACTTAAATTTAGCCCGAGAAATTATTCAGAAGACCGAAGCTGAAAAATTATCTGGAAAAAATGATAACAATAAAATTTCATTAGAAGATGAGCACTAATTCTAAAAAGCGTCCTGCACTTGGCAAAGGATTAAGTGCATTACTTGAAAGTTCAATAACGGATATTACATCTGACGATATCAAAGATAAATCAGTGTTAGGTTCTGTAGCCATGCTTCCTATAAGCAGTATTGAGGCAAATCCTTTTAATCCAAGATCAAACTTTGAGGAAGAAGCACTGGAAGAACTTAGTAATTCAATTGCTATCCACGGAATTATCCAACCACTTACTGTTAGAAAATTAGGCAAAGATAAGTACCAATTAATTTCGGGTGAAAGACGCTTTAAAGCGTCACAAATGGCAGGTTTGGAAGAGGTTCCTGCATATATTCGTGTTGCTAACGACGTAGCGATGCTCGAAATGGCACTTGTTGAGAATATTCAACGTCAAGACCTGAATGCGATTGAAATTGCTTTATCATATCAACGACTAATTCAAGAGTGCAACTTAACGCAAGAGAAGTTAGCCCAACAAATTTCGAAAAGCAGAGCGTCAATTACCAATCATTTGCGTTTATTGAAGTTGCCTGCAAAGATTCAACTGGCAGTGAGAGAAAATGAAATCTCAATGGGACACGCTAGGGCATTGGCAGGTGTGAAAGATGAAGATTTACAAATTAACTTTTTCCAACAAATTGTAGATGGAAATCTTTCGGTTCGAGATACAGAAGAATTAATCAAAGGAGGTGAGATTAAGAAATCTCAAGAAAAAAAGGCAAATCCAAAAGAATTAAAACAGACAATTACATCACAACAATTGGATTTCGCCAAAAGATTATCAAATAGAATTGCTTCAAAAGTTCAAATTAAAAAACAATCGGAAGGAAATGGTAAATTAATAATCAACTTTAACTCCGAAGTGGATTTGAATAGAATTATTGAAATTTTAAATGATTAAAAGGGCATTTACTCTGGGATTGTTTCTTCTCGTAATCAACGCGAATCTTTCCGCTCAAGAAAATGGGCAAAATGAAGACATTTTAAATTTCACCGAAATTGATACCCTGCAAATCAAGGAACATTCTCCTAAAAAAGCTGCATTACTTTCCCTCATTCCAGGTGGCGGACAAATATACAACCACCTTGCCATGCCAAAAGGAAAGAAAAAAGCATGGTGGAAAGTTCCTATCATTTATGCTGGTTTAGGAGCAACGGGTTATTTTGCAGTGAAAAACGGAGTAGAAGCAAAAACATTGAAAGACGAATATACTTTCCGTGATAAAAATGGCTTTCCAAACCCAACTCTACCAGAATATCACCAATATGATCAACAAGGAGTCTTAACACTTTTTGAGCAGTCTCGAACCTCACGAGATTTAATGATTTTTGCCTTCGCTATTGTTTACGGTTTAAATATTTTGGATGCTTATGCAGAAGCACACTTCGTTACCTTTGACGTTTCAGAAGATTTGTCGATGCGTATTGTCCCAACATTTTATGACATCAGAACGCCTGGTATTGGATTAGCGCTGAATTTTAAATAAAAGATTCTATCTATAAAATTCCGCTTTTCATAATTTTCTTTAAAACACTCCCATTCTTCATAGATTATTCTAATTTTGTATTGCTAAGTTTATAAAACTATGAAAATTGCATTAATCGGTTATGGAAAAATGGGGAAAGAAATTGAAAAATTGCTTTCTGAAAGAGGACATACAGTTGTTGCTAAAGTAAACAGCCAAAATCCACTTACTCCAGAAACGATTAAAGACGCTGATGTAGCCATTGAATTTTCAACTCCTTCTTCTGTTTTAGATAATATCAAATTTCTAATTTCTCATAAAGTCCCTGTAATTGTTGGAACAACAGGTTGGAATAATCACCTAGAGAAAGTTACAAATTGGGTAAATAAAAACGACGCCTCTTTGGTTTATGCTTCGAATTTTAGCATCGGAGTGAATCTTTTTTTTAAACTCAATGAACAGTTATCGAAATTGATGAATCCTTACAAAGAATATCAAGCATCGATTACAGAAATTCATCATTTACAAAAATTGGATGCACCAAGCGGAACTGCCATTTCTTTGGCGAATGGTTTATTAGAAAATCAAGATAATCTTCAAAATTGGTATTGTTTACAGAGTGAAAATCACAATCAAATAAAAGAAAAATCACTGCCAATTACCGCAATTCGAAAAGAAGAAGTAAAAGGAACACATCGGATTGAATATAAATCTGAAATAGACACCATTTCCATTCAACATGAAGCTCACAACCGTAAAGGATTTGCTTTGGGTTCTATCATTGCAGCTGAATGGATTCAGAATAAAAAAGGAATATTTACAATGAAAGATGTTTTACAACTTTCTTAAAATTTAACATAAATGTCGGTTTTATATTTTTACATATTTCTACTCATTTACCCAATTTTAGCTTTGTGGTTTAAGAGTTTCAAAAAAGGAGGTAGAAAAGTTTGGGAAGCATTTAATCCATTACACAACTATGCAATGGCATTGAAAATTGCAGGTCAACCGCTTTGGTGGTCGATTCTTCTACTAATTCCAGGAATTCACATTATTATGTGGATGATTATCAATGTTGCTTATATCCGTAAATTTGGTTTTTTCTCATTTACCGATACATTGCAAGGAATTTTCTTTCCTTTTATCATCATGGCTAAAATTGCCAACGACGACTCTTTAAAGCCTACTTTTACCACTGATTGGGAAAAAGAAACCGATGTTGCACGTAGAAACGCAGGTGACCATTTGGTTCTCTTTTTAGCTTTGCCTATCATTGGACATCTTCTGGCCTATTTCTTTGGAATGATACAAAAAAGAAAAAAAGGCGCGAAAACAGTCATCCGTGAATGGGGGGAAACCATTTTGTTTGCATTGATTGCTGCAAGTGGTATCAGAACTTACATTTTTGAACCTTTTCAAATCCCAACAGGCTCAATGGAAAAAACCTTGCTTGTAGGCGATTTTTTAGTTGTAAATAAACTTACTTACGGCGCAAGAATCCCTAATACACCACTCTCATTTCCATTGGTACACAATACAATCCCTTGGTTAAATATTAAGTCATATTCTACCATTGAAAAGGTAAACTATTCACGACTTCCAAAATTGAAAAGTGTAGAAAATTTTGATGTTGTTGTGTTTAATTATCCATCTGGAGATACAGCAGTTTACGACCCGCGCATGCCAAATGGATTGATGGGACACGATTATCATGGAATTGTTAATAGTGAAGCACGCCGTTTGTTTGAAGAATCAATAGATAGAAATAGAATTCCCAATGCGAACAGCCTTCTTCAAAAAAGACAACAAGAAATGGCAAAACAGTATCAAGGCGAAGCGTTGGATAGTGTCATGCAAATTGAAGCTGAAAAACTAAACAAAAATATTCAGAAAATAATCGACGAAATCTACCAAGAGTTTATTGATGACTTTGATGTGTGGAAAGAAAAAGCGAGGTACGAAATTGCTGTCAATAAAAGAACATTTTCTGGCGTTGAAGGAAGAATGATTGACCACTACGGTATTGTTTATCGCCCAGTTGACAAACGAGAAAATTATATCAAAAGATGTATTGGGATTCCGGGCGATTCAATAGAGATTGTAAACGCTCAAGTCTATGTTAACGGTGAAGCTGCGCCCTATTTTGATGGTCAAAATTACCAATATTGGGTTTCAAATTTATCTGTTCCTTCTCCAAGGGTTATGAGAGATAAATATGGATTAGAGCCAGACCGAGATTATTACAACTCTGGGAATGGCATGGTTATGAACTTAACGATGACAGAACTAGAGGCTCTGAAAAAAGAATATCCGAATGCACAATTTGAATTGGTGAATCCTAAAATTAAAGACATTGAAAGCCAATCACCAAGTGAAAGAGTAAACAATTTGAATTATTATCCAAAATCATTTAATCACAGTAATACAGTTTCAAATTTTGAACCATTTTGGGTGCCCAAAAAAGGTGCAACAATAGTGTTAAACGAACATAACGTAGCGTGGTACGAAAGGGTAATTACGGCATACGAAGGACATACTTTCAAAGAAAAAGATGGCAAATATTATATTGACGGAGAAGAAGCAACTTCTTACACATTTAAAATGGATTATTACTGGATGATGGGAGACAATCGTTACAATTCTGCCGATTCTCGGGTTTGGGGATTTGTTCCAGAAGACCATATTATCGGAAAAGCATCTATGGTTTGGTTCTCAAAAGATCAAGTGAATGGAGGTGTTCGATGGGACAGAATATTCACGAAAATCAGATAACAATCGACTTAAAAGGATGATTTTTTCTACAAATTATTTTGGAAATATCCCTTATTTTCAGGCAATATCCAAACATAAGAAAATCCATATTGATTTGTTTGAGCAATACAAAAAACAAACTTGGAGAAATAGAACACAAATCCTCGAAAGTAACGGTTCAATGTACCTAAGTATTCCTGTTCACCGACCAAACGGAAGTAAATCTTTGGTGAAAGAAATCACAATCGATTATAAAGAAGATTGGAGAAAAGACCATTGGAAAGCAATCGAAAGTAGCTATATGCACGCCCCTTTTTTCTTCTATTACGGTAAACAAATAAAGGATTTAATTTATATGGATGAGAATATTCTTTATAAATTCAATACCATCATTTTAAATCAAGTTTTACAATGGTTGGATATAGAAATAAAAATCGATTTCACACAAGAATATATAGCCCCAAAAAATGAAACAGATTTTAGAATTTCACTCGACAAAAAAAAATTCAACTGCGAGCAAAAAAAATATATTCAGGTTTTTTCAGATAAAACAGGCGAGTTTTACCCCAACCTTTCCATTATAGATCTATTAATGAATGAAGGCCCGCTTTCAAGAAATTTAATCTTATAGTTTGCTATTTATTCACACCTTCCCCTACTTTCATCTTTCTTAAAACATAATAAGTTCTGACTGAGTTATTCTTTGAACTGATGGTTTCAGTATAAGTTGATACCAACTCATAGTCAAATTGATGAAATTTATTCAGCGCGTCAGTCATAGAATTAAACTGATAAGGCGTACCATCCTTATCTTTCAACAGATGATTATTTTTAACAAAAAAATTCTCTGTTTGCCCATAATCCACATAAATACGAATCGAATTACTAAATCCAACTCTTTGACCATAAACAGTGATATAAACAGCATTGATTTCATCCAAAGAAAGAGAATCTACATTTTGCGCATTAAGGCTTAATCCTTGAAAGAAAAAAAATAGAATTAATATTGATTTTAATTTTTTCATCTTTAAAAATTTTAATTTGTTTTTTTCACAATCGCTCCATCCATAATAAATATTCTTTTTCTGAATCGCCTATACTGAGTACACTAAACGTAGAAGCATTAATTTTACCATATACACTAAATCCTTGTGGAATGAATCCTGAAAGATTACCAAACAAGGTTCCATTTAAAGTTAATTTTGGTTGAGAGCCATTGTATATCAAGTTATAACTTTGCTCAATTCCATTGTACGTATAAACTGAATTTGTTTTAAAAAACAAAGTATCATTTAAGATTTCTGGATAAGCAACAGTACTTTCTTTGTATTGTGTGATTACCCAAGTAGAATTTGATAGTTTATTTGGATTCAAGTTCTCATCCTTTTGACAAGAAGTAAAAACGAAGACAGCCACGAAAAACATAATGAAAAATTGCATAACAAAAGTGTTTTATAATTCAATCGATGCAAGTATTATGCCAATTTCCGAATAGAATATTCTGAGGGAATATGACTTAAAAGAGTCTTCGGTAAATATATTTCATCTAATTATTTTACGTAATAAAAAATTAACAGTAGATAGTTTTAAATTATATGGTTATTTTATGAAAAAGGACTATTTTCGTTGAATAATTTATCAAAACACCTTTAATTCAGACCAAAATGAAAACATTCATTACATTAATTTTATTCTTTCCAATATTTCTATTTGCATGTGAAAGCGGAGAAGTTTTAAGTAAAGATACGCTTTCAAATTCTCCTATAAAAACTTTAAAAACGTATGAAAACCGACCATTTATGTTTTATAATGTAGAAAATCTTTTTGATACCATCAACGACCCAAACACTTTGGATGATGAGTTCTTGCCTGAAAGCAGTAAAAAATGGACATCTAAAAGGTATTTTGATAAACTTGAAAAGTTAGCGACTGTATTGACATATCCTTCAGATAACAATCCGTTATTTTTTGGATTGGCAGAGGTGGAAAATAAAAATGTAGTTCAAGACCTTATCAAAACAGGGCGTTTGGCTACTTCAAATTACAGTATTATCCATTATGATTCACCAGATATAAGAGGAATCGATGTCGCTTTGGTGTATGACTTTGAAAGATTTCATGTACTTTATCAAGAATCGATTGATTTGTCAATAACAGAAGAACCAGATTATAAAACACGCGATATTTTATATGTAAAAGGGTTGTTGAAAGATGGCTTAAACATTCATGTTTTTGTCAATCATTGGTCTTCCCGACGTGGTGGTGTTGAAGCAAGTGAGTACAAAAGAATTAATGCTGCAAATGCTTTAACTAGAAAAACAGATTCCATTCGCAACGTGGATGCAAATGCAAACATTATCATTATGGGTGATTTTAATGACCATCCCAACAATAAATCAATAAAGGAAACCCTTGGTGCAGGCTCGAAAGAAGACAAGAAAGATTTTGTTAATTTGATGCTTCCTCTCAAAAAAGAAGGACTCGGCACTTATAACTTTCGAGGAGATTGGGGAATGTTAGATCAATTTATCGTTTCTTTCAATATGATAGATGAAAATAATGCTTTGCAAATTAAAAACGGCACAGCTATGATTGTCAATGATGACCAATTCATGCATATTTTTGAAAGTGGAGAAAAAACACCAAACAAAACGTATGGTGGACCAAATTATTACGGCGGATATTCAGACCATTTGGCGATTTATGGATTTTTAATTGGTAAGTAACAAAGGCGCTGAGCTAGAAAGTTTTTTAGGTCTTAAAAACACAAATAATTCCACAAATAAATTAAGACTTAATGCTTCTCCACTTCTCTTTTAACAAATCCTTCATCGGTATATAATTTTTTTGTTTAATTTTGGTCTAAATAAAAATAGAGTTCTATGAAAAATACATTATTTTTAAGTCTTACGATATTAATTTTCTCATTAACAAACTGTAATTACAAAGTAAATGATTCTTCAGAAAAACTTGAAGAAGCACTAGACCGTATCGAAGAATTAGAGGGGAAATTAGAAAACCTTCACACGCCTGGTTGGGGAGAAACAATGCGTGGTAGCACACAAATCCACCATTCTAACCTTTGGTTTGCTGGAATGGCTGAAAACTGGGAATTGGCTGATCACATGCTTCACGAAATTGAAGAAGGATTCGAAAAATTAGAAAAATGGTATCCCAATGATGAACGAACAACATTTATTCCAATGATTTATGAAGCAATTGAAGAATTGGAAGATGTTGTAGAATTAAAAGATAAAGCAGAATTTGAAAAAGGTTTTGAATTGTTTACAAATACCTGCAACACTTGTCATAAAGCAACAGGTAATGGAATTTATGTAATCCAAAAGCCAACAGAACCTGGCTATACCAATCAAAGAATGGAAGTACAATTAGATTATTAGACCAAATAATATATGCCGACATGAACTGTGTAAAAAAACAAACTTTATACGCTAAAAATTTTCCACAATTATCATCGCACATTGTTCCGTTTTTTACGCATCCATAAACTTATTTTAAAAGTTTGTTACAAACAGCGGTTAAAGCAAGTTTTTTATTTTACCCTTTCGCTACTAATCCATCATATATTTCTCGGCAAGATTTGTTTGTTTACTTCGTAGTTGAATAACTTCTCAAATAGCTGTGTATTAGGGATGAGTCAAAAAAAATTATCTTTAGGAAATATTAAGTTACATCTGAGTACCTTTTTAAGATAGAGGTGTGTAGATAAGGAAGTTAACTGTCCCCCAAAAGCGACAGCGTGCAAACAATGACATTTCAACAATTTTAATAATTATGAATACAGAAAATAAAAAGCATTGGGAAACAATTTACGAAACTAAAAACCCAGACCAAGTAAGTTGGACACAAGAAATTCCGGTAACTTCGCTTGATTTTATTCGCTCTTTTGGTTTGGAAAAATCAGCCAAAATAATTGACATTGGCGGTGGTGACAGTAAACTTGCAGACTTCTTGCTTGACGAAGGTTTTGAAAACATAACCGTGCTTGACATTTCGGAAAAAGCACTTGAAAAGTCACAAAAACGACTTGGCGACAAAGCGAAAAAAGTAAATTGGGTTGTTAGCGACATAACCGAATTTGTGCCAACAACAAATTATGACGTGTGGCACGACAGAGCAACGTTTCATTTTTTGACAACAGACGAGCAAGTTGAAAAATATATGACGACTGCAAGAAATTGTGTAAGTAAATTTATGATAATCGGAACGTTTTCAGAAAATGGACCGACAAAATGTAGTGGACTTGAAATTAGACAATACAACGAAGAAAAATTGACAGCAGAACTTAATAACGGCTTTGACAAAATTCGTTGCATAACAGAAGACCATACAACACCATTTAACACAACTCAGAATTTTTTATTTTGCAGTTTTAAAAAAAAAGGCCCGATTTATTAAATTAACAAATATGAAATTTAAAACAATATTTTATTCCCTTGCAATTTTGACTTTGACAAGTTGTACTTCAAAAGCTCAACAGGCAACTAACGAAGTAAAAATTGTTGGCGAGATGAAGAACGTAATGTGGAATGGACAATTATATGGGAGTATCAACCTTGACACTATTGCCAACAAAACAAATTTATATGGACTTGGACCTGTTGAGTATTTAACAGGCGAAATCTTAATTATAGACGGAAAATCATACAAATCAACAGTTATTTCAGATTCGACAATGAAAGTTGAAGAAACTTATGAGATTAAAGCCCCATTTTTTGGGTACGCAAATATTGACAAGTGGACAGAGCAAACATTGCCTGATAATATTCAGACGATTCATCAACTTGAGCAATATCTCGACAAAGAAACCAAATATTTGCCAAGACCTTTTATGTTCAAAATTTCGGGAATAGTTGAAGAAGCAGCAATTCATATTGTGAATTTACCGAAAGGTTCAAAAGTAAGTTCGCCCGACGAAGCACATAAAGGACAAATAAACTACAAAATAATAAACGAACAATCGGAAATAGTTGGCTTTTTCTCAACAAAACATAAAGCGATTTTTACACACCACGACACTTTTTTACATATGCACTTAATTACATTTGACAAACAAAAAATGGGACACTTAGACAAAGTGCTATTTAAAAAAGGAACAATGAAATTATATTTACCAAAAGAATAAATGGGCGAATCGCTTATCAAGTAGTCTGCTCTGCCGACCTAAGTCATCAGGGAAAACCTCTCACACCACCGAACGTACGGGTCTCATGTACGGTGGTTCGTAAATTGACGGATTAATTTCTCCATACATTTCCAGTATCGACACATATCCCCTCATTTTCAGTAGGGAGTTTGTAACCATTGTTGTTGTGATAGGCAATTGCCCAACCTCCACTTCTTGACTTAGTCCATGCGTAGGCATCATCTGGATTCGCTCCTAATCGAAGGGAATTGAATTTTGAAACTCTTGTAAAAATATTTTATAACTTTATAGATAGAAATTATGGTAGTGTCGTATTTGAAACTTGAACCTGCCCAATTGTTAATATTACACAATAATTTTGTCAATACAGCATAAAAGACTATCATTGCATTAGAGTTTCTATTTTTTTCAATTGAAAATAAAAAATTACATAAGATTTTTTGGGATATTTCTGTTATTGGTTTATACCTCTAGCTTTATTCCATCAATGTTTTTACACCATCACCACCATGAAAATGAGATTGTAGATTTTGCAGACGCAGATGCTTGTGAAAAAGCAATTTTCTATGGAATTCATGATGAACATGAAGGTCATCTCAGTAAAGTTTTGGACGACTGTTGGCTATGCGATAATCACACCTTACCTTTACAATCCATCACTAATTCTGTTCTAACTTTACCTGAAGTTGAATCTTACACCAAATTTGTTACTTACTACAATGGTTTCCATTCTATTGATTTAACAGGAAACTCAAACAAAGATCCTCCACTTTTCATTTAGATGCATTTTTATTTATTCTATATTATATAGAACAAATATTTTAGATCCATTGATAAAAGTCATCATTGGATATTGTGTTTATAGAAAAAAGTCCATTTTGATTCAGAAAATCTTATTAGCGATTGCATTCATATTTCTCTATCAATCAAATACTTTAGGTCAAAACTTTAAACTTAAAGGAATGATTACAAATGAAAATGAAAAGCCGTTAGAAAACATCGCTGTAACCATAAAAAATATAAATGAACTGGTCTTTACAAACGAGGCCGGATACTTTACTATTGAAAACATTCCAAAAGGAAATCATTCACTCATTGTAAACGCATACAGCGAAAATGAGATTGTTTTCGATGTGTTTTTAGATAAAGATACTGTACTCCCAGAACCGATAATTATCGACGCGCAAATTGTTCAGTTCGATGAAGTTGAAGTTATCAAGAGAAAGGCCATGAACAGTCCGATTGAAAGTTTGCCTATTTTAGAAGTAGATTTTCATGAAATCAGAAGGGAAATTGGAGGAAGTTTGATGCAAACATTGGAAAAATTGCCAGGAATAAAAAGTATCGGAATCGGTTCTTCAAATTCAAAACCATTGATTAGGGGATTAGGCTTTAATCAAGTCGTTGTTGTAGAAAACGGAATCAAACACGAAGGACAACAATGGGGTGCAGATCACGGACTTGAAATCGACCAATACAGCATCGATAAATTGGAAATCATCAAAGGTCCGACTTCATTTTTATATGGTTCAGATGCTTTGGGCGGAATCATTGATATCAAATCGAATACTGCTCCTTTAAGAAATACTTTTGGAGGAAGCGTTGATTTGGTTGGAAAAAGTAATAACCTTCACTTTGGAAGCTCATTAAATATGTTTGGCAGAAATGATAAATGGTTTTTTAATTTCCGTACAAGCTATATGGACTATGCTGATTACAGAGTCCCTACAGATACAGTCTATATCTATAGTTACGGCGTTAGCTTAAAAGATAATTTTGTGCGAAACAGTGCAGGAAAAGAATTGAATAGTAGTATTCATTTTGGTTATTTAGACACAAAAGTAAGAAGTATTTTCTCTGTGAGTAACACTTTTAATCGCAGTGGATTTTTTGCCAATGCACACGGAATTACGCCAACCAAGGTAGATGATACAATTTATGATGCTTCAAATAGGGATATACTTTTGCCTTATCAACAAGTAAATCATCTAAAAGTAAGTAATCAAACGAACTTCAGTTTGGGAGAACATCAAATCAGCATCGAATCGGGTTATCAACAAAATTTGAGAAGTGAATACGGCTTGTATTTGGCGCATGGATACATGCCAACAAGTTTGCCAGATGAGCTAAATAATCATCCAAACTTAGAAAGAGGATTTAACAAAAACACAATCAGTTTGAAAATCCATGACAAAATAAACTTGGGCAAACACGAACTGAATTTTGGCGCAAACGGTCAGTATGAACACAACAAAATTGGTGGTTGGGGATTTTTGATTCCGAATTATTCTTTCTACCAATTGGGCGCATTTATCTTTGATAATTATGACATCACAAATCACTTAACACTTTCCGCTGCGTTGCGATTTGATTATGGAAAGACAAATATCAAAGCTTATTACGATTGGTTTGAAAGCGAAGTCGTTATAAATGGAAATACTTATCTTGAAAAACTTCAAAAAGCGGATGAATTTTCAAAAGATTTCAGCAGTTTGAGCTGGTCGGCTGGCTTGGTTTACCACAAAAATGATTTTGGTTTGCATCTAAACGTTGGAAAAAGTTTTAGAATGCCAATTGCCAAAGAATTGGCTGCAAGTGGCGTGAATTATCATTATTTTAGATATGAAAAAGGAAACCAAGACCTTTCCCCTGAACAATCTTATCAATTAGATCTTGGAATACACATCCAAAAGAGAGCTTGGAATATCCACTTTACACCATTTGTAAATTATTTCACCAATTTTATTTTTCTAAATCCCACAGCTAATTATGACACATATTATGGTGCAGGTAATCAAATTTTTGAATACACCCAAGCACAAGTTTTTAGGGCTGGATTTGAATTGACAGCTGAATACAAACCAATCAAACAAGTTAAATTAGAAACCGGATTTGAATATCTATACAACATTCAAATGTCAGGAGCAAAAAAATATTATCCTTTGCCTTTTTCGCCTCCTACCTCTGGAATTGTTTCCATCTCTTACGAACCAAATCTTTGGGAAAAACGTTTAAAAAATACATTTTTCAAGGTAAATGTAAGACTGACAGCAGAGCAAAACGAAATTGTTCCTCCTGAAAAAATTACACCAAGTCACCATATCTGGGGATTATCATTGGGAACTTCCATAAAAATGAAGAAAAATGCCATTGATGTAAGCTTGAATGTTTACAATTTATTCAATCAAAAATACCTCAATCACATTAGTTTTTATCGACTAATTGACTTGCCAGAACAAGGAAGAAATTTTGTTTTATCCATTAAAATCCCTTTTGATTTCAAAAAATAATGGGAAAATTCAAAGACATATTGCACAAAGGTTTTGCCGTATTTTTTATCGGATTGATGCTGTTGATTTCTTTCCATAACTTGGTGGATTATCACGCAGAATCATCGCACAGTCATGCGCACAATTGTGCTATTTGCCATCAAGTTATGATAGAAGAAACTCCAACTGTTTCTATCCCTAAATTGTTAAATTTTTACACTCAAAAATTTGTCGTAAAAGCAAAAATTGGGTTTACACAAAAAAACCAACTTAAACATTTATTCGTCCGTGGTCCGCCATTTTCATTTTATTTTTCCACAATCTAATTACCAATATTATTATTAAAAATTAAATAAATTGGAAATGAAAAATATAACAAAAATATTAATGATTGCAACGGTTTTAGGTTTAACCTTTACAAGTTGTAAAAAAGATGAAATTGAGCCAGGAGTGAACGCTCCGACAATTAGTAACGCCGAATTTGGTCATGATAACAACAAAACAGCCATGGTTGGTGGCGATTTGCACATCGAAGCGGTAATATCTGCTCCTGGAAAAATTGACAACATCAAAGTAGAACTGCATCCTGAAAGTGGTAGCGCTTGGGAATTTAGTCAAATTTACAAAGATGAATTTGATGGATTGTTAAACGCAACATTTCACAAGCACATTGCTATTCCTACAGATGCAACGCCTGGCGAATATCATTTGCATTTCGTTGTAACAGATAAAAACGGGAAGCAAACAAGTACAGAGGCGCATATCGACATTATTGACAATGCGGGTTCGCTTACTGTTTCAGGCTTGACAGTTCATGTTGAAAATGGAGGAAACATCTTGCATGTCGAAGGTCATATCACAGCATCCAATGGAATTGCGGAAGTTGAAGTAGAAGTTCACGGTCCTTGGGAAGATGTGTTTATCTTTAACGATGTTTCGATGGTTGGACAAACTTCGTATCATTTTTCGGAAGAAATTGATTTTTCCGCTGCTCCGTCAGGACATTATCATTTGCATTTTGGAGTAACCGACCAATCTGGAGAAGTTGTTCATTTCGATGAACATTTTGATAAGTAAAATGGTTTAAAAGAAAGGAAGTGTTCAAAAAAGATAAAATGTTTTCAGCTTTTGTCACTTTTTGAATGCTTTCTTTTTAAATTTGAATCGGAATGGACATTTCAGTCGTTCCACTTAAAAATATGATTATGCAAAAGACAATTTTCATCATCGCTTTATCACTGTTTTTTATAGGATGTGATAAAGACGAAATCGACAATACACCGCCTGCAATTGAGGCAAATTACCTTTCTTTTCCTGAAAATTGCAGCGAAATCAAAAGAGGCGAAAATTTTACTTTTAAGGCAAAGTTTACCGATGACATTGAATTGGGTTCTTTTGGACTGGACATTCATCACAACTTCGATCAGCATAACCACAGCACAGAACCCGGAGTTTGTCCGCAAGACCCAATAAAATCTCCGTCCAATCCTTTTGTTTTGATAGAAAATCACGAAATTCCAGCAGGTTTAACAACTTTTGAAGCCAACGTTTCAGTAGCTGTTCCCAACGATATCGACACAGGCGATTACCATTTTATGATAAAAGTAACCGACAAAGCAGGCTGGCAAACGCTGAAAGGATTAAGCGTGAAAATTATTCCTTAGTCTTTAGATAAATAAACTTACCTTAAACAAACTCCTGAGGTTATAAGGACAATTACGCTTAAGAAATATCACCGTGATACATGTACATAACCATGACCTTCAACGATTTCTTTGTTGAATCCAGTAATCTTGTATTTATAAAAATATACACCATCTGTAACCTCTTTCCCTCTCGATGAAACTCCATCCCATTTAAAATCCACATCGGTTGAATGATAAACATCTTCTCCCCATCTGTTAAGAATAAAAATTTCTAATTCTTTAGCATTTACACCTTTAAATAGGAAAAAATCATTGGTATTATCTCCATTTGGAGTAAAAACATTTGGAAATTCGACAATCAAAGGTAAATCGTTGGTTATTATAATCGTAACATAAGCTGTGTCAACACAACCATTTTTTTCAGCGATTAACATGACAGTGTATGTACCCAAAGAATCATAGACTTGAACTTGAGAAGAAGTATTGTTTGTCATTAAAGTACTATCATTCCCAAAATCCCAATAGTAAGTAATTCCATTTTGGCTATTGTTTGTCAACAATACTTCCAGTGGACTTTCTCCTTCGCTTGGTGTAGCAGAAACAGAAGCAATCGGCGGACCATCTAAAGAAACAGGAGGACTAATTGCGCTACATCCATTGATATCAGTAACAGTTACAGTGATGGGCAAACTTGTTGTAGTTGCGATCGTTGGGGTTGTTTCTCCTGTACTCCAGAGATAAGAATCATAATTTCCTACAACATTTAGATGTGCGAATTCACCATGACAATATACCAAATCACCATTTATTATTGGGTTAGGAAGTGGATGAACGACAAGTTGAACATTTGAAGTGCTATCACAACCTGAGCCAGTAGTAAAAGTTTCTGAATAAATCCCTGAAGTGGATTGGCTCACTCCGTGAATAACCGCATTTTCTCCATCACAAATTTCAATGATTGAGTTGTAAACAATGGTTGTGGATTCAGTAATATTTACAGGATCACTCGTTCCTTGACAGCCGTTCGCATCTGTCACAGTGACAAAAACTGGATCAGATGTAGTAGTGGAAATCGTTTGTGTTGACTCTCCTGTACTCCATGAATATGAATCATATCCACTTCCTGCATCCAATAAAGCGCTACCTCCAGTACAATATTGAAATGTGCCTGTGATGACAGGTTCCGGGACAGAATAAACTTGTACACTTTCTATTACCGATACTGGACAAGTACCGCCCCCATTTAGTGTGTAAGTAACAGAATAGGTATTACCTCCATTACCACCTGAAATCATACCTGTTGTTGGGTTAATTGTTGCACCATCACTTGGGGCAGGATTAAAGCTAAAAACTCCTCCAGCTGGTGTGACATTTGTTGCAGCAACAGCTGCTCCTTCACAAAAGTTATCGAGTGTAAACGACGGATTAACTGAACTTGGATCAGAGATTGTCACAAATTCTGTTGTTGTGCAAGGAGTTGAAGTGCCTGTTGTTACAATTGACAAATTATTGATTGCTACAGAAGGATCTGTTCCAACACCATCATCATTGTTATCCCATTGAATTGCAATTTGCAAATTAGGATTATTATCGCAACTTGCAGGTAACAAATGAGAATAAACTGACCACAATCCTTGTCCTGAAGTACAAACTCCCGAATTAAGAGCCGTTCCTAGCTGATTCCATCCACTTCCATCATTGTACCATACAGTTGCTTGATCATTTGGTATCGAGCCGTTTGCGATGTAGTCAAAATTTAATGTCAATCCACTATATCCAGTTGTGTTGATTACGGGAGATTCAGCCCGTCGATGTGTTTCAGGGCAATAGAGTAGGCCACACAAACCACCTGCATCATAAGCTGCTCCACCATTTGGGAAGAAAGCACTTGTAATATGTAAGGTTGCATCCCCATTTCCTGCTACCCCGCAACCACCAGGTGGAACACCACCTTCATTGTCGTTTATCACAAAATAGTTTGGGTCTGAACCTTCACCACCTAGGGAAACATTCAAATTCCATCCCGTTCCTCCAGTTTCAAAATCTTCTGAAAAAATAGTGATTGTACCACTTCCACCATTATCAGTTATCTCTACAGAGTAATCACCAGAACAGAGGTTGGTAATTGAAGAAGTATTTGTGCCGACGGGGTTTCCACCTGAGTCAAACCAAGCATAGGAGAAGTTACCACTTCCACCAGAGACAAAGGCTGATATCTCTCCATCACAATCACCAGAGCAACTTGGATTTTCTGAAAGAATGGTATCAACAGAAAAACCCATAATTGGGTCAAGTGTAAAACTCATTGACGTATCACACATTGGAAAAGCCGAATTGGTAACCAACACGTCGTAGGTTCCCGCTGATAATCCTGTTGCAATAGAATCTGTTTGTGAGAGTGGGTCGTTCCAAAGATATGAGAAATGATCACCACAGTCAGGCGTAGCAACCACATATCCAGAATTATTAACACAAGGGTCAGAATACCCTCCATTTATTGAAAAATCAAATGGAGGACAGGTAAAAGTAGTACCCGAATCAGTCGAACATTCACTTGTGCCACAATTTAGCACTGGACAAATTGTAATCGGTCCACAAGCTGCTGATTGATTAAGATTTATACATACTGTTATTATGTCGCCAGGTGCGTAACAACCACCTATTTGCATATTAGATGTTATCTGATTACAATCATTATCGAATGTTGCCACACTTGAAACAACGGAGTTAGTAATATTTGCACCATTACACCCTCCAGGAGTGTTACCTTGATTTGTTCCACTTGTATTACATCCACTAATAGCAAATGAAACCCGTACTGCATCAGAAACAGGTGGAACGACATATTCAAAGCAAACAGTTGTTGGGTAAGGTTCATCAATTGTATAACACCAACCATTACTGCTTGCTGTAGCATAATTTACAGGCCAACTTGGAGAGTCGAAAAACGAACCGATCGTATTAGCACAATTAAATGTTGAACTTCCTCCACAATCTGAGGGGCAAGTTGCCGCGGTTTCTCCTGGATCACAATTTCCATCTCCACAGCACTGAGAAAATAAGTCATTAGAAAAAAACATAAAAGTAACAAGCAGTAGCAATACATGTAATTTCATAATAAGTAGTTTTTAAAACTAAAGTAAACTTACTAAAAAAAATAGATAAAAAAAAGAAATTAAAGAAAATAAACAGCTTAATTCACTCATTTACAAACTTAAACGCAATGAAAGTCTTGATTTTATTTTTGTCGGCTATTAAAAATCCATTTGCATATTTGACTGTTCATTAACTTTTTTGATTTGGTTTAGGATGAGAAGATTTTTTATCTAAATACCTAACATTTCAGTATAACTAGGTATTTCCTTTCTATAATTTATCTCCCCTGTACTTTGATTGACATTTGCAACAATTGTGTGGATTCCGTTTGTCATGATTAGCCATTCTACCATCAATTTGTGGTTGTATTGTGCAATTTGATGAAAAACATTTTCTGTTAGTTTTATTTCAGGGGCTTTGCATTCTACAACTCCAATTGGTTTGCCATTACTTCCAAAAACTACACCATCGCAACGACGGGTCAATTGATTTACCTCAATTTTATACTCGGATGCGATCAGAGGAAGTGGAACTGATTTGTGTTCAACCAAAAAATGTAAGACATGTTGCCGTACCCACTCTTCTGGAGTTAACAGAAGAATTTTTTTTCTAAAATCACACCACACATACACCTGCTCATTCTTTCGAGTAAGTTTCAGCTTTGTTTTAGGAAAATAAAGTGGTGTTAACATGAATGTTTTTCAGGTAAAAATAAGAAATTATTCTGTTTAAATAGGATAAAAAAAGAGTGTTTAAATAATTTTGAACACTCTTTTTTTATATTATAAACTAATTTAAAAATTACAAATTATGCTCATCCATATATTTCTCTATTTCGTCAAAAGCAATTATTGAATATGAGTACGCTGCTCCTGCCCTCATTTCAGCTGCTACCCAAATGGCTTCCATCATTTCTTCATTGGTAGCTCCGTTTATGTTGGCCATTTTTGTATGATCTTCAATACAAGTAGAGCATTGTGTTATGTGAGAAATAGCCAAAGCAATCAACCGTTTTGTTTTTTCATCTAAAGCACCAGCTTCAAACACACTATTACTAAAGTCTTTCCAAGTATCAACAATATCAGGAGCTAATTTCGCCTTTTTCTCCGCCATTTCATGACTATTATCTACATAATCCACACGGTCTTCCTCTACTTTGCTTTCATTAATTTCCATTTGATGAACAGCAATTGACGCTTGTTGATATCCTCCATTTGCACGACCTTGGGCGGCGATCCAAATTGCTTCAAAAATCTCTTCTCTTGTTGCACCTTTACGAATTGCATGTGGAACGTGTGCCCGAATACAATACGGACATTGTGTTACATGACCAACCGCAATTGCTATGATGTGCTTTGTCTTTGAGTCTAATGCATTCGACTTAAAAACTGCACGACTAAATTTTCGCCATGTGTCAATTTGATTTGGAGCTAACTCAGCTCTTCTTTTAGCTCCTTCAGCAGTTGCCTCTGGAAACATATTTCTTTCTGTACCCATATTATTCTATTTCTATTGTTAAGAGCAATCTTTTAACGTAAAATTACAAATAATCTTAAATAAGAGACAATCTTATCTTTATTAAGCTAAAAACGCAGATTCTAAACCAAGTAATATGGAAGAATTTTTATAATAAAACGAATGCCGAAATCGCTTACAGTACGATAAACCAATTATAGATATTGTTTTTTACTATTCGAAATACTCGTGGAAAGTTGCGAATGATTGATTAATCTTATCAACCACCGCAGTTGCTTCTTCAACTGACCCTGCATTCCCCAAATTTCCCAAAAGATCAATGTGTGGTTCCAACCATACATGCAGTTGATCGTGACTTTCCCCTTTCATTGTACAACTTCTGATTAGATTAGCATTTTCTTCTTTTAAATCAGCTGCTAATTGAGCATAATCAGTTGAGCCTTCTTCCATATATGTCGCTAATACTTCTTCCGCTGCAATTACATGAGGAGTCATTTCTTTATTTATCTCCCATTTTTGACCATTATTAAGAGATAATATTCTTTCTTTTACCTCTACTTCATGATGATCTCCATGATCATGGTCTTCATCATTAGTTACTTCAGCCACCTCTTCAGCGACTGCTTTCGATGTTCCATTATTACATCCATATAACACAAAGCCCAACGCTAAAGCAAATATTAAAAATGTTTTCTTCATTTTCCTTTTCAATTTAAGTTAATAACTGGGATAAAACTACAATAATTATAAGAATCTTCAAAGCAAATTATCATTTTAGTTTGGTTAAAAAATTAAAACTAAAAATAAAGATTATTGGTAATTATTTCACAAGTAATAAACCCGATAGACAGATTGATGTTATCGTTATAATTCCCTTGTTTAGCAACGTGTTAGTCCACAATTTCAGAAAAAGTATCGCCTTGCAGTACATCTCCAGATTCATAACCTCTTTTAAACCATTTCATTCTTTGTGCGGACGTTCCGTGCGTGAATGAATCTGGAACAACATGACCTTGCAGTCGTTTTTGAATAGCATCATCTCCAACTGCTCGTGCTGCATCAAGTGCAATTTCAATATCTCCTGATTCGATATATTGTTTTACATAATGTGCCCAAACTCCTGCATAATAGTCGGCTTGTAATTCTAATGCAACCGAAAGTTTATTGGCATCTATTTGGTTTGATTGACGCTGTAATTGTGAAACTTTAGCATTGGTACCTAATAGCGTTTGCACATGATGACCTACTTCGTGTGCAATCACATAAGCAACAGCCATATCGCCTCCTTTCGCTCCAAATTTTGTCCGTAATTCATCAAAAAAATCCAAGTCCATATAAACTTTATAATCACTAGGGCAATAAAACGGTCCGACTGAAGAAGTTGCTCCACCACACGCTGTATTCACATTTCCAGTAAATAAAACCATTTTGGGTTCTTTATATTCGCCCAAATTATTTTCCCGAAAGATTTTGTGCCAAGCATCTTCTGTATCAGCAAAAATAGTGGACACCATTTCGCCTGTTTCAATTTCTTTTGCCGTTAACTCCCTTCCCTTAGAATGAACAATTTCTTGATTTACAAACTGCTCAACGAATGGTGCCAAGGCTTGCCCCGTTTCCCCTCCGAAAACGGTCATTAAAAAAACGATAATCCCAACAAGTCCTCCACCTGCAACTACTTTTCCTTTTGTACTTATTCCTCTTCTGTCTTCGACATTTGAACTCTGTCTTCTACCTTTCCACTTCATAGATATTCAAGATTAATTTTATTCGAATTTATAAAAAGCATCCGAATTTATATATAATTTAATTTAGAAATAGAAAAAGGCACATTTTTCTCTACGTTAAAGCGTAACATAAAATTTAAACATAAATTATTTCTTATTTTTTCGTTTACCTTTGTAACTTATAATTCAGAATTATGAAATTAATTTTTATAATATTCGGACTATTTTTTTTTACTTCCTGCTACAAGGGCGTAAAAGTAGATATGATTGTACATAATGCAAAAGTGCATATTATGAACGATAATTTAGATATGGCAGAAGCATTTGCTGTTTTAGATGGTAAAATTGTTGAGGTTGGTCCAGAAAGACAAATTATGAATAAATATCGAGCTGATATTGTCATCAATGCAAAGTTAAGGGACGTTTTTCCAGGATTTCATGATGCTCATGGACATATTATGAGTTACGCAAGACAAAAATTAAACGCCGATTTAAGAAATTCTCGATCATATTATGAAATGATTTCACTACTTGAAAAGCATCAATCTAAAACCCAGCAAGAAGTCATTATTGGTAGAGGTTGGGATCAAAGCTTGTGGGGAGAAAAAATATTACCGAACGACAGTCTTTTAAACGTTGCATTTCCCAATACGCCTGTTGCATTAACCCGAATTGATGGTCATGCCATGCTCATTAACAAAGCAATGCGAGATTTTGCAGGAATTTCCGATACAACAACCATTTCAGGTGGAGAGTTTGTAAAAGAAAACGGCGTTTTAACAGGGATTTTGCTCGACAATGCGTTGAATTTTATCAATAAAAAGATTCCCCAACCAAAAGAAGAAGATTTAGTTGCTGCTTTTATGGAAGTTCAAGATGAATTGCTTGCTGCGGGAATTACTTGGGTTCATGAGGCAGGCATCACCGAGTTAGAAAGAAACTTATTGATGAAATTAGCAAAAAACGATGAATTGAAAATCAATGTATATGCAATGCTTCTCCCTTCTCCAGGAAACTTAGTGTTTGCGTATGAAAATGGATTTTATAAAAAAGGAAAATTGTCCATTAGAAGTTTTAAAATCATAGCAGACGGAGCTTTGGGCTCTTATGGAGCTTGTCTTTTGCACCCCTATTCTGACAATCCGAATACAAACGGAATGTTGATAAGGAGTCTTGAGGAAATACAAAATTTAGCCGTAACAATTAAAAAGACAGGCTATCAATTGAATACGCATTGCATTGGAGATTCTGCCAATCGGATAATGTTGCAAATGATAGACACCTTGATGCAAGATGAAATTGAACATCGCTGGAGAATTGAGCATGCACAGGTAATTTCACCAGATGATGTGGATTTGGTTTCAAAAACAGATGTTTTACCTTCAGTTCAGCCGACACATGCAACATCTGACCAAAGGTGGGCAGAAAATCGACTAGGAAGTGAACGATTAAATCATGGCGCTTATGCCTACAAAACTTTGCAAGAACAAGCGGGAATGATTTTATTTGGGACAGATTTTCCGATAGAAAGTTATGACCCGTTTGCGACCATTCATGCAGCCGTTCAGCGAAAAAACATTGAAGATAAACCAATAGGTGGGTTCATTAAAGACGAAGCTGTTTCTTTTGATAACACATTAAAAGCCATGACGGTTTGGGCTGCCTACGGTTGTTTTGAAGAAAGCAATGAAGGCACAATTGAAAGAGGAAAAAGTGCAACTTTTGTTGTTTTTGACCAACCAGTCGAAAGTAAAGCAAATTATTTACCTAATTATTCATGGGTTACTGTGATAAATGGGGAGATAATGTTTGACATGAGATGAGTATTTATGTGAAAACAGAATAATTAAATGGGTAATATGGGATAATTTCTTATCTTTCGCCCCTCAATATTTTGGATGAATTATGACAACATATTTAGATTTTGAAGAACCTCTTAGAGAATTAGAGGATCAAATTAGCAAAGCGAAAGAAATTGGTCAAGATGCTGAATTGGATATGACCGACACGATAAAAGAGTTAGAAAAGAAGTTTGAACTAAAAACAAAAGAAGTTTTTTCTAATTTAACTCCTTGGCAGCGAGTTCAATTGTCGAGACATCCAGACAGACCTTATACAAACGCTTATATTCAAGGAATTACTCACGGTGAATACCAAGAGTATCACGGTGACAGAAATTTTGGAGACGACAAAGCGATGGTTGGTGGATTTGGATCAATTGATGGTCAAACAGTTATGTTTATTGGTCAACAAAAAGGAATGAACACAAAAATGCGTCAATATCGTAATTTTGGTATGCCTAATCCTGAAGGATATAGAAAAGCACTTCGTCTGATGAAATTAGCTGAGAAATTCGACAAACCAATTATTACTTTTATCGACACTCCTGGTGCTTTCCCCGGACTAGAAGCGGAAGAAAGAGGTCAAGGAGAAGCAATTGCAAGAAACATTTACGAAATGATGAATCTTCGTGTTCCAGTGATTTGTGTTATCATTGGTGAAGGCGCATCAGGAGGTGCTTTAGGAATTGGTGTTGGCGATAAAGTCATCATGCTTGAAAATACCTGGTATTCAGTAATTTCTCCTGAATCTTGTTCTTCTATTTTATGGCGTTCTTGGGATTACAAGGAAATTGCAGCTGAAAAATTAAAGTTAACTTCCGAAGACATGAAAAGTCTAAAACTTGTTGATTTTATTATCAAAGAACCGCTAAACGGTGCGCATCGAAATCATGAAGAGATTTTTGCGACTGTCAAGCGCGAAGTTAAAAGGCAAATTACACTGCTTTCAAAATTAACCCCAGAAGAAAGGATTGAAAAAAGAATGCAGAAATATATTGATATGGGTGTTTACAAATAACCAATGCTCGCTCATAATTCAAAATAATGGATTAAAATCATGGCAAACTTTATAGGTAGAAATAAAAAAAAAGAACAAGAAAAGAACGCAGACCGTGTTCTTTCTTATCGCGAGCAGTTAAGAGACGAATATCGTCAGAAAAGAAGAGCCCTTGAAGTTGATGATATGATTAAAAGGTCGGTCGATATCACAAACAATTTTCTTAAATTTTGGATGTTTCACAAAAAAATGATTCATTGTTTTTTACCGATTCATCGACTCAAGGAAATTGATACAATTCCACTAATTAAGCGATTGCAGCAAAACAATCAAATTTGCATTCCTGTTTCTAATTTTAACAGTAAAATCATGACAGCTAAGCTGTTGACAGAACACACACAATTTCAAGACAATCAATACGGAATCCCTGAACCAGTTACTGGCGAAGATGTAAGTGTCGAAGATATAGATGTTGTAATTGTTCCTCTTTTAGTTGTGGATCAACATGGAAATAGATTGGGATATGGAAAAGGGTTTTACGATAGATTTTTAGCGGAATGTAAGCCTGGAACTATGTTTATTGGACTTTCTATGTTTGGTATTCATGAAGATTTAAAAGAAGTTTCACCACATGATGTCCCTCTGCATTACGTAGTAACACCAGAAGGAATTCAGAAGACGGAACATGGAAAGGAGTTGGAAAAGAGATTAAATTCTAAATCAGAGTAACCAAATCTTTTTTCCTTACTTTTTCAATGAAAACAGAAACTCAAGTCCTCCTTCTTTTCTATTTTTTACTGAAATGATTCCTTTGTGGAAGATTATGGCATTTTTAACAATAGAAAGTCCTAATCCGCTACCACCGGTTTCCCTTGTTCTACCTTCTTGCACACGATAAAATCTTTCAAACAAGCGATTAAGATGCGCACTATCCTTTACACCTACACCAGTGTCATAATAAGAGAAATAGTAAAAATCTTTGTCTTGATTGATAAGGGAAATATTGATTTTAATGTTTTCACCTGCATATCGAACACTGTTTTCAATCAAATTTCTAAAAATGGATGTAAGTAAATTTGAATTTCCAACAACAACAAGGTCGTCTGGTAACTGCCAATCCATCTGAATGTTATTTTCATTAAACTTGATAGTTTGCTCTGTCTTTAAATCCATCAAAAGATTAACTAAATTCACCTTTTCCAAAGTGAATGTATCAGGTGCCTCTTCAAGTTTAGCGATGACACTCATATCTTTTATCATCTCAGATAAATTAAGTGTTTGATGATAGGCTTGTTTTATAAAATGTTCTCTTTTATCCGCTGGAAGAGAATGTTCTAAAACAGTTTCTAAATATGCACGAACACTTGTTATGGGTGTTCTTAATTCATGAGCAATATTCCCAGTCATTTCTTGTTTGAGTTGCCTTGTTCTTTCTTTCTGTGTGATATCTGTTAAAATAATTTCAAAACTATCATCTTGAAAAACATTGGCTCTCAATGAGAAGATTTTACCTTGTTTGTTGATTTGGGTTTCAAAATAATCATCATTTTTCTGTTCTAAAAAATCGTGTAATGAAGCAAACGTCTTATCCTCTAAAATGACACTTGGGTTTATGTTTGTATCAATCAATTGATTCAGGTATTGAACAAATAATCCGTTGTAAAACTCAACTTTTTTTGTTGCCGATATAAAGCAAATTCCTTCTTCTGAAATTTGGATATGCTGCAACAGTTTCTGTTTTTCCAAAGAAAGTTGTTTTTTATTTTCTTCTAATTGATGATAGTTACTAGCAATTTTTTTACCAATTTCTCCCAATTCATCATCATTGAAGATCACATTGGCATTTCCTGATTTCAATGCAAAATCACGTAATCTTTCGATAGAATTTCCGAATTGTTGAGAGATTTTGTGAGAAATAATAAGTGTAATTATAAAAAAAGTGATAATCATATATAAAAATAGGTCATCAAACCTGAGAAACTTCTTCAACTTAACATCATACGGCAATGCAACACGCACATAGTGATTGTCAAATCTCTTGGCATAATACAAGTATGTTTCTTGTGTCGATTCTGATTTTCTTATGTTTCTACCACTTCCTCTTTCTTCAGCTGTGATTATCTCGATACGGTCTGCATGATTTTCCATGATGGAGAAATCGTCAAATACATTTTCATATAAAACTTCTCCTTGATAATCGATTATGGTAACTCGTAAATCAGCTGGTAGCAAATCTTTGTAACTATTTAAATCGGTTGACCATTCTGTAGTTTCATCAGACAAAGCTGAATGAATAAAATTGGCATAGATTTCTAATTGTGTTTCTAAACTTTCTAGTTTAGACGTTCGCTCTTTTGAATATACAAATAAGATTATCCCAGCAGTATAAATAGAAAATAATGCTGCAAAATAAAGGAATAATCTTCGGCGAAAGCTTATTTTCATACTGCATCCGAATTAAATCGGTATCCGTATCCCGAGCGATTTGTGATTGCTTCGCCATAACTTCCAAGTTTTTTTCTTAGCCTTGAAATATGAACGTCAACAGTTCTTTTAGTTATATATGGTGTTTCTTGCCAAATCTCATCAATTACCCTTTCACGAGAAATTAGTGATTCAGGATTTTGAATCAGAAGCAATAATATTTCAAATTCTGTTTTTGTTAGTTTAATTGGTTCATTATCTACATATACTTCTTTTAGATCGGTATCAACTGTAAGTTTCCCAATTCTCAGAACATTATTTGTATCTTCCTCTTTTTCAGCAACAATATTTCTTTTGAGGATTGCTTTAATTCTTGCAATCACTTCTTTTACAGAGAAAGGTTTAGAAATATAGTCATCTCCACCTACGGAAAAACCTGTTAACATATCATTTTCCGAATCTTTTGCCGTAAGAAAAATAATAGGTACTGAAATTCCATCATTGCGTAACTTTTCTGCAAATTTATAACCTGACATTCCTCCCATCATCACGTCTAGTAAAATAAGGCGAAACTCATTTACATTAAGTTGTTGCGCTTCTTCTGCCGAATAGACAGTCGTCACCTCAAAGCCTTCATTTTTAAGATTAAACTCTAAAATTTCGGCAATATTTTTATCGTCATCGACTAATAAAATTTTTTCTTCTTTCATCATTTTACTTACTCTAACAAATTTAATAATTCTATTTGACTTTTATTTGTTAATTTACATAATTATATAAACATGAAAAAGAACGTATCAGTTTATACGTTCTCTTTCATAAATATTTAAACTAAAAGGGATAGTTCTTAGAAGGGATAGTTTGTCCAAGAGAAAATATTTACTGGGCATCCAGTGTTTCCACTTTCAATTACAGCACCCGAAGCAGTTACTGGTTTAATGTCACCTCCCAAATGTGCACTTGACAATTGATTCGTCAGACTAATAACTGAAGTGATGTCTCCCTCTCCTTTGCCGTCTGTGAAATCAATTAAATCAATGGCAGTACCAGTACCTTTTACTAAAGCATTTGTAATTGTGGCTTTTGCACCTCTTCTGATTTTTATAACATCTTGCATTTTGTTAGTTACATTAGAAACATCAGTATCAGATGCCTGAGCTAATCTTAAATCAAACGTAATGTTATTGATTGTAAAATTAGACTGTCCTGTATGTGTTGGGAAATTTCCATCTAAGTTTCCATCTGCTTCGATACCTCTTGGATCTGATTCAGAGCTTAAGAAACCTGTTTCCCAAATTCCGTAAGCATTAGATAAAGTTCCTGAATATCCTTGAGTGAAGTCAAACATATCATCATCTGAGTTTACTACTAATAAGTTTGAAACATCAACAGTTCCTCCGAAAAATTCAATTCCATCATCTGCTCCATCAGGAATATAGATATTTTCAATCGTTGTTCCGTTTCCAACACCATTCAACGTTAATCCATTATGTTCAACATCTGCACTTGAACGCGCACCAGTATTTGCAAGGATTAAGTAAGTAAGGGTTCCTGAGTTATCATTTGGATCTGTTCCTCCATAACTGAATGCAGAACTAATTTCAGTACTTCCAATCGTACCTCCCGCTAATGGAGCACGACCATTGATGATTAATCCTCCCCAATACCCTTGACCAGCATTATCTTTATCAGCTGTAATTTTTACTGGGTTTAAAGCGGTACCATTTACATTGATCTTACCACCTTGTAAGACTAATATATAATTGTTAAAACCTTCTTTAGCTTTAATTACTGTTCCTGCTGGGATATTTAATGTTGCACCATCTTCTACGATAAGTGGACCAACGAGTTTGTAAGTTACAGCAGCATCTAAGTTTTTAGTTCCAGAAACACTCCCTGCTAGTTCATCTTCCGCTAACTTATAAGCACAAGAACCATCATCTTTTTTAGCTTCTTCACTATAATTGAGTGCTGTAGGATCTGTACATCCTTCTTTTTTACATGATACGAGAGCAATTCCCATAACAAACATAAACATTACCAGTTTACTTTTTTTCATAATTGTTGTTTTTTGATTAAACATTTAAAATTTATAATTTAACAATGCAAAAGTCAACCATTATTATTACTTAAGGGTTTACCTTTTGTTGAGTTTTGATTACATTTTACAAGTCGATACTTAACCCTATACTTATATTAATCCCTCTTTTATATTCACTTAAGGTTATAACATTTCCTGTAGGCTCGATTTCTCTTGTCAATTTAAAAGATGGGTTTAAAATATTTCCTGCTTTTACTCTCCAACCTATTCTCTTATTCCACTTTCCACCTAAAACAAAGTCGAGTGTTGGAACAGACTCTTCAACGATATCTGTATAACCCATTGTTCCTACGGTAAAAATTCTGTCACTAAAATAATTGACTACCAAGGTTGCCGATATATCAAATTTCTCTTTAGAAAAATTATAAGATAAATCGCTATTCAGAAGAAATGGGGATGCTCCTTCTAAAGCTGTTATTCTTTCGGGGGTATTTATAAGGTTAAGCTTTGCGGCTGAATAAATGTAAGAGAAATTGAAACCAAAAGAAAGTCTGTTTTCAGAATTAAATTTTTCACTTTTCAGGTTAAGAATATTTTTTCTCAATTCAAGCTCTACTCCCGCAACATCTGCAAATGGAGCAATATTGTCGTAGGTTAACAATCCAGCTGAATTTCCTTTATAAACCCGTCCAATTGGATTCATAATTCTTTTATAAAACACCGTTACTGAAATTAATTCTGACGGAGTGATGTGATAATCCCATTTAACATCCACATTATAATTATCAGAATATTGAAGTTCTACATTACCTTCACTCACATAACCGATATTTACATATTGATAAGGCGAAATTTCTTTTGCTTGTGGAAGCGTGTACGTTTTACTTGCACCTAACCGCACAATATGCTTGTCTCCAAGCGCATATCTTAAATGAAGATTTGGCAAATAAAAACCAGAGTTAATTTGATTTCTACCAGTTTGCCCAGGGACGTCATATAAGATATTTAACTCAACCCAATCATATTGGAACCCTGCAATTCCGCTGAATGATTCGGTAAATTGATAAATACCAGTAATAAAAGTTGAATGATTATTTTTCGATACAGAATAGCTACTTGGATAACCCTGTGTCATAATAAAATCATTGTCATCAAACCGTCGATTGTTATAAAACTCATCCAACAATAAATCTTCTGAGTTTACAATTCCTTGAACTGCTGAAAAGTTATATTCTTCTGCTTCAAAATCCAGATTTGAAAAACGTGATTTATATCCCAATGTTATTTTTGAATTTTGTTTATCAAAAGGTCTGTTAAGCAAGTAGTCCAACGTAAATTTTGTATTAAAATCATTTTCTTTTAGGTTTGAAAAGAATCTTTTTTGACGATTACTACCTGTTAAGTTATAATCTCCGTCATTTCTTTGTGATAAATAATTTTCTCTTCTATCGGGTTCGTCTCCTGTCACACGGTTGTATGAGAAATCTGCATGAATCGCCCATCTTTCAGCAAGTTTCCACTGGGTAGTCAATTGATGAGTTAACAATAAGTTATCATTGATTTGCTGTCTTCTTAAAAAGCCATATTCATTGGTAGCATCTTGGAATTTTTCTGAATGACGACCAAAATATTCTCCAACATAATATTGGTTAGAGTGGAGCATTAAAAAATTATAGGCGATAGCGTGTACACGATTAATTTTATAATTAACATTTGCTAATACAAGTTGATTTTTAGAACCCGAGTATTTTTTTCCTGTTTGATCTTGATAAATCACCCCAGAAGTTGTGGCATTTCTAACTGATTCTTCAGTGTACGAGAAATTTGACTTATGAGAAGCTACCAAATAGAACGTTAACGGATTACTTTTAATCTTAAACTCTTTTCCACCTGAAACCCGATAACTTTCATTAATCGGAATGATTCCTCTTTTAGGGTCTAAGCTATTTTTAAAATCAAAATGTTCCCTAGTGGGTCTTGAGTTTTGCGTAAATCCAAAATAATTCACACCATCTGGTCGAGCAAACTCACTTCCTAATGCTTGAGAATTAAATCCAGAAGAAGAACTAAAAGACAAAGCTTTGTCAGAATTTAGTTCTTTTGAGTTAATATTAATTGAGGCACCACCAACATCGCTGGCATTTTCGGTAGTAAAAACTTTTTCTACGCCAATATTTTTAATGATGTCCGAGTCAAAAATTGCCAATTCGATATTTTTATATTCTGGGTCTTCAGATGGGATTGGCAAACCGTTTAGTAAGGTTTTATTGTATCTATCTCCGAGTCCACGAACAAACACATTTTTTACTCCTTCTTGTTTCGACACGCCTGACACAGAAGAAACAGCTGATTCTGCATCTCCCAACCCTTTTCTTCCCATTTCGCTTGCACCAACACTTTGTGTAGAAACAATGGCGTTTTTCTGATCCATCAACAACGTTTGTTCAGACTCTTCATTTACCCTAGCTGTGACAACAATTTCCTCCAAATTCGTTGTTTCAGGAGTTAATAGGAAGTCAATATTTACAGCTTCTCCAGCTTTCACTTGAACCCCATGAATTGACTGTGGAGAATAAAAATAATACGAACCCGTTAGCGTGTATTCACCTACAGGGACATCTTTGATGACAAAGTTTCCTTCCAAGTCACAAACTGCCCCCAAAGATAATCCATCAATTCTAACAGTTGCACCTATTAATTCTTCTTGGGTAAAAGAATCCGATATTTTTCCTTGTACAATTCCTGTCTGCCCAAGAGTTGTATAACTAGTAACAAGAACAATTAGTAAGAAGAACAAGGTTGATTGAATAAAATTAATTCTGTTCATATTTATATTTACATCTTTTGGGTGCAAATATCCCTTGCTTTTGTTTCGTTTCAGTTAAGCAGAAGTTACAAGTTTATTAAATTTAGTAAGCGGTTCAGCTTGTTCATAATCTTATGATTTTAAATTTCGTTGCAAAGATGGTTTTGGATTGTTGCTTGCTGGTTACGAGAGGGTGAAAAAGAGATGAAGTTTTATCGTGATTGAGGTAGTTTTCATTAAATACAAACAACCTTAGGCTTAAGATTTTGGAATATTTAGATGTACGTACTTTATAATTTCAACATCTATTTTACTTTACCTTTGTGTTTTAGTACTTTCGCATCTACATAAAAAACGATTTCTTCGACGATATTTTTGCAATGGTCTCCTACTCTTTCCATTTTTCGAATCAATAGCATCAACTTTAATCCACAACGAATTTCTTTTGGATTTTTAGTTAAAAACTCTTCGATTTTTGGAATAGAAGAGTGATAAATTTCATTGACACCCTTGTCTTTGGCAAGGATTTTCCCAAATGATTTTGAGCTTTCTGCATTTAAAGCAACATAACTGTCTGCCATCATATTAATTAAGATATCGAACATTTTTTCCATTTCTAAACTTTCGACAATCGTCTTATCAAAATGTCCACAATCACCGTCAATAACGTGTCGTGCAATTCCTTCTGCATAATCTCCAATTCGTTCTAACGTAATACTGATTTTCATGATAGAAAGAATCAATCGCAAATCTATGGCAACAGGATTGTAAAGTGCGATATAATTCTCGCAGCTACTTTCAACTTTTAATTCAAAAGCATTTACTCGTTTTTCAGCACTGGAAACTTCCAATGCCACCTCGATATCATTTTTAAGAAAGGCATGTTTTGATCTTTCTAATTGAGAAGTAACCAATTTCCACATTTGGTTCAATTCATCTTTCAACTGCTCTAATTCTTGTTCGTTATGTCTCATTTTAATATTCTATTTTCATATTGTACAATTTGTTCATTTTCTTCATTTTCATATCCCATTTTAAACAATGGGGATGAAATAATAAAATCTGCTGTTGAGCGGGAGCAAGCGTAAACCACATTGTATAAAGTTGCAATTCTGAGCAAAGCTTTAATATCAACATCGTGTGGTTGAGGCTCCATTGCATCCCAAAAGAAAATCAGCACGTCGATTTCGTTGTTGCTAATTAACGCTCCCATTTGCTGGTCTCCTCCAAGCGGACCCGATTTCAATTTTGTCATGTTTATTTCATGAATCTTCTCACTTTCACCCATAAAATCTTGCAACTTCTGTTCAATTAAATTACCAGTCGTTCCTGTACAAACCAATTCGTATTGGATGAGTCCTCTCCAGTGACATTCAACCCATTCTAGTAATTCTTTCTTACAATGATCGTGCGCTACAAGTGCAATTGTTTTAATTTTTCTCATACAATAAATATTCTCACACTAACAAAACTTAACAGTCTTGTCAACAAAAAACTAACCGAATCTTCCTGTAATATAATTTTGTGTTACTTCCTTTTCGGGATTCATAAACATTTTATCAGTATCGCTATACTCAACCAGTTCGCCCAACATAAAAAAGCCTGTTTTATCACTAATTCTTGCTGCTTGTTGCATATTATGTGTAACAATCACGATTGTATAGTCCTTTTTAAGTTCGTGAATCAACTCCTCAATTTTGGAAGTAGAAACCGGGTCTAATGCAGATGCTGGTTCGTCCATCAAAATAGTGGAAGGGGCAACGGCAAGCGCTCGAGCAATACACAAACGTTGTTGTTGTCCACCCGACAAGTCGAAAGCCGATTTATTGAGTTTATCTTTCACCTCATCCCATAAAGCCGCTGCTTTTAGAGATTCTTCCACCCTTTCTTGAATAAACGATTTATTTCCTAAATTATTTACTCTCAAACCATAAGCTACATTTTCAAAAATAGATTTGGGAAAAGGATTTGGTTTTTGGAAAACCATCCCAACCTCTTGTCTCAAACTATCTACATCAGCCGATTTACTGTAAATATCCTTTCCATCAATCAAAAGCTCCCCATCCATTCTTGTATCCTCTATTAAATCATTCATACGATTAAATAACCGTAAAAAAGTCGATTTCCCACAACCTGAAGGTCCGATAAATGCGGTAACAGTATTGGATTCCATTGTCATGCTTATATTTTTTAAAGCCTGAAAATCGCCATAATAAAAATTTATATTTTTTGCTTCTATCATTATCTTTTATTCAAATCTTTTTATTTGCTTTTATTGTTTTTACTCAACCTCTTTCTTAAGAGTGAAGCAAAAAGGTTCATGATTAACACAATCAATATCAACACCAAAGCCGTTCCATACGCCATTGGTCGCGACGCTTCTAAATCTGTTCCACTGGTAGCTAAAACATAAAGGTGATACGGCAATGCCATCGCTTGATCAAAAATACTAGTTGGTAATTTGGGAAGGAAATATGCCGCAACAGTAAAAAGAATCGGTGCTGTTTCTCCTGACACCCTACCAATCGATAAAATTAATCCTGTAATGATATTCGGAAAAGCAGTTGGTAAAACAACCCTTCTTATGGTTTGTAATTTTGTTGCTCCCAATGCCAAACTTCCTTGTCGGTAACTATCTGGAACAGCTTTCAAAGCTTCCTCAGTAGTACGTATGATAACAGGTAGAATCAATAATCCTAAGGTCAACGAACCTGCGAGGATGGAATCTCCAAAATTTAGTTTATTAACAAACAACGCCATTCCAAATAATCCAAATACAATGGATGGAATACTCGCTAAATTATTTGTCATCATTCTAATAAATTTGACAATCCAACCTTTTCCTGCATATTCATTGGTGTAAATGGCAGACATTACTCCCAAAGGAAAGGCAAAGAGCAAACTTCCGATTACCAAATAAAGTGTACCAACAATGGCTGGGAAAATCCCTCCAGAAGTCATTCCTTCACCTGGGAAACCTGTTAGAAACTCCCAATTAACTACTTTTATTCCATTAAAAATAATGAATCCAAGGATACTAAAGAGAATAGCGATAACAATCACTCCAAAGAGTTTGAAAGTACCAAAAGCGATTTGTTGACTTATTTTTTTATTCATCATTCTCTAATGCGTATTATATTTTTTATTTTTTGAAACCATTTCAGCAGAAACTGAGATTATTGAAGTAAAAATAAATAGAATACAACCTAACAAGAACAACGCTTGATAATGTGGCCCTCCTACTGGCGCTTCTCCCAATTCCGCTGCAATTGTAGCTGGAATGGTTCTAACAGAGTCGAAGATAGAGCCTGGCATTACCGCTGCATTTCCTGTTACCATTAAAACCGCCATCGTTTCACCAATTGCTCGACCAATACCAAGAACTACCGCTGCTGAAATTCCTGATTTTGCATAAGGAATAACCACCTTGTATATCGTTTGCCATTTGGTTGCTCCTAATGCCAAGCTCGCTTCACGCATTGACCTTGGTGTGTTGCGCATTGCATCTTCAGACACAGAAATAATGGTAGGGAGAGCCATGATTGCGAGGATGATACTTCCCGTCAACGCTGTTTCACCGACTTGAAGGTTGAATATTTTTTGAACCAGAGGAGCTAAGACAACCAAACCGAAGAAACCATAAACCACAGAGGGGATTCCTGCGAGCAATTCGATAGCCGGCTTCAGGATATTTCGCTGTCTTTTACCCGCTAATTCTGATAAATAAATTGCTACGCCCATACCGAGAGGAACAGCAATAATTAATGCAACTAAACTTACTAAAAGTGTTCCTAAAACCAAAGGTAAAACACCAAACAAAGGAGAAGGTGTAGCTGTTGGAATCCAGTCTTTTCCGAGAAAATAATCGCTTATTTTAATGCTTTCCGCAGGTAATTCCCTGACTTTTGCTCCTTTTGGTGCATATTGGAGTGGTAAAAAGGCAATAATTCCTGTTTCTTTGCTTACAACTTCGTTTAGTTTATCGGGTAACAATTCATAATTTTCTCCAAATTCACTTTCGGGATAGATTTGGAAAACATCGTCAATTCTAAATGGTGAAATTTCTGAGTCTTTTCCTCCTAACTCTTTCCAATTCGTGATTTCGCCGTCAAAAATCTCTTTTATCTCTACTGGAGTTAAATTTTCAATATTATTTGAAGAATTTATATACAAACCATACCCCTCTTCAGTATTTGGACTGTTGAAAAGCCCTATTCCTTCAACAAAAAGAAATATGGTAATGAAAAGAATGGTTATTCCAGTAATGGCTCCACTAAAAGTGAATAATTTCTCAATTATCTTAGCGAAAAAACGATGTAATTTTTTCTTATTTGCCATTATTAAATTTAAAAATCAAAGCAACTTAATGTATCGTAATATATCCAACCTCTTCTACTACTTTTTGTCCTTCGGCAGATAAAATAAAGTCCATAAAACCTTTTACATATTCCTCTGATTCTGCTTGGTAATAATAATAAAGTGGTCGTACAACAGGATAAGATCTATCTTTAGCGTTTTCTACTGTTGGTACTGCAAATGTTTCTCCCCCATCAAAAGAAACGCCGATTCCTTTTACAGATTGGTTCAAATAAGCAACACCAACATACGCTATTGAGCCTTTTGTTTGACTCACAGACTGAATGATTGCTCCATTGGCAGGCATACTCATAATGCCCGACATAAAGTTTTTATTTTTAAGAATAATTTCTTTAAAAAACTCATACGTTCCGGAAGAAGTTTCTCTAGAATAAGGAATAATTCCTAAATCCTCTCCTCCTACTTCTTTCCAGTTGGTAATTTTTCCAGTAAAAATTCCTTCTAGCTGTTCACGTGTCAATTCGCTTACTTTATTTTCAGGGTGAACAACAATTGCTAAAGCATCATAAGCAATAATTACCTCCTTAACTTCTTTGTCCTCATGTAAGAATTTTTGTTGTTCAGAAAATTTAATTTTTCTCGATGTCTGAGCAATGTCTGTATTATTGGACATTAAAGCTGAAATCCCAACTCCACTTCCACCACCTGTTACAGAAACTAATTGGGAGTTTTCAGTTTTTGAATATATATTTGCTGCTTTCTCAGATATAGGTAGAACTGTTTCTGACCCTTTAATGTTGATGGAAGTTTTTGTGTCTTTTTTACTTACACCATCTACTTGGCTTGTTTCAGAGCTTGAGTTACATCCTAAAAACACAAAACTCGTTAATATTAAGCCAATTACAATGTTTTTCTTCTTCATTTATTTATCTTATCTCATTTATATTTGGTGCAAAAATCCAACTTCTTTGTTACATTTTTTTTGACAAATCGTTACGATTTTGTTACATTTATCTTTTCTAATCTAGTTTGGAAAAATATACGGGAACATATATAAATCTAACGCTAGATAGTTCTGCGAAATCTTTAAAATTTAAGCATTGCTCAAAAACAGAGCAGTCACAAATTTTCTATTTTTAGTCATGTATATTTCGTGATAATTTTAAAAGAAATTAATATATCATCAAAAAGGTTGTATTCTATTAGTTGATTTAAGATTATTTTTGGTTTCACTTTTTTAACTGGATTATAATAATTTCTTTAAAATAAAATGGAAGAAACTGTAAAAAAGTATGGTTATATAAGTTCTTTTTGTAAGTTTGCTCACTTATTAATAATCTAAGGCATTTACTAATTATTCCTTGAAATATATGTATATAAGGAAAAAGAAATCTTACAACTTCACTAAAAAGAACAAAATAATCATATTTGGTCTAACTACTGAATCCAAACAGCTCTATGATTTTTACACAAAAAAGGGCTACAGTAATATAGAATTATTTGATAACAAAAAGGAAACAACATTTATAGAAGGGAATATTAAAGATGGCATAAATAGATTAAACAACAATGAAAAAATAGACTGCATAATATGCTGTACAAAAAAAACTTCTCGAAATGACATCAATAAAATTGTTTTGTTTTGTGGGTTAAATGCTAATACCTGGACATTTTATTCTAATTAAAATTTCATTTTAAGCCACATTTCTTTTCATTTCAAAACCATATTTTTTTTGAGTAACCTGGCTGGTGACTTATATTCTAATCCACCGTGTATTCTTGTAAAATTATAAAAATCTTTAAAGCGATTCATAGTTCTTCTTAAATCTTCTAAATTTTCAAATTCGAATCTCTGACAAACTGCACTTTCCATTATCGAATGACAACTCTCAATGTGCGCATTCTGCTGAGGAGTTGAAGGTTTTGTAAACTCTTGTATAATGTCATTTCTGACAAAGTAATCTTGAACTTCACTAGCTATAAATTGACTTCCATTATCATTTCTCACTATAAACCTCTCGGGCATTTGATATTGATCAACTATTTCATCAAACAATTCAATAACGTCTTCTTTTCTGACGCTGTTTGCAATATATTGCCCTAAATTCCATCTGCTAAAAACATCTAAAACTGTTAAAACCATAGCATTAGTTCTTGTTCCTTGAATATAAACATATTTTATATCAAACTCTAAGAACTTAAAAGGATGCTCAACTTTAGGAACTAAATCTTTCACCTAGTTTCTATTTATTTTCTTCTTTTTATTTCTTTGAAATTTTAACAACTTATTTTCCTTCATTATCTCATAAGTTCTTGATGAACCTATGGCGTAACCAAGCTCATTTTTTAAATAAATATAGGTTTTATAATATCCATAATCCACAAATTCATGAGTTAACAAATTATTTATATCAGCCAATAAAACTTCTTTACTTACAGGTATCTCGTTTTTAAAGAAATGTGTGGCTTTACGTTTCCCAGCCTTGGTTCCAGTGGACTTATAATAATAAGTACTACGAGGTAATCCTAATATTTTTAGCAAAGGAGTTAAGGGAATATCTTTTTCTAGAAATTCATCTAATACCATCATTTTTTCTTCTTTAGTGATGCGTTTTTTTTTTAACAAAGAATCTTTAACTCGAATAGTTAATTCTTTTTCTGCAACCATCTTTTTAAGCTCATTGTTTTCTCTTTTCAACTGAGCCACCTCACGTTCTAAGGCTGTTTTTGCACCACTTTCAAGACCTTCGCCACCTAGTTCGTCAAACTTTCTTTTCCAGCCATAAATAGTAGCCGTTGATACATTAAATTCACGAGAAGCTCTTGAAACTCCGTGATCTTCGGAATAAAGAAGGATTTCTTCTTTCTCTTTTTGATTCCATCGTTTTCTATGTAAACTCATAACACAAATATAAAAGTTATTACTTAAATTTGTGTCCAAGAATTAATCACGCTATTACCTAACTTCAAATATAGAACAAATAAAAGATAAGTTGTAAGTTCTAGGCTTTGATTCTTAAAAACTTTACATTTTTAGTATAAAGCTAAACTTATATTACACCCTTTTCTTCAATGGCGACATACAATTGGCTTAAAATCAGCACTTCAACTTCTACCCATCTTCTCATCTCAAAATCAAGAAAAACAGTTCATTTGTATAAAAACAACGATTTCTAAATAAATCTTTATCATTCAAATAATAATGAATTTTAATGTCCCTTCTATATAACAAAATTAGCAAGCATATTTCCTTAAAAAAGGTGAAAAATTATCTCATTTTTCTTAGTAGAAAGTTCTTCTGACAAACCTCTGACAAACCTTTGACAATTCCATGACAAACCTTTGAGATTAATTGATATTACTGATAATTATCATTTTTATTCATCTTTAAAAAGTAGATAAAAGTGGTAAATTTGTCGAGTAAAATTATAAAAAAACACAATGAAAAAAATAATGTTTGGAATGTTCACATTTGCCCTAATATTTATGGCTTGTGAAAAAAAAGAAGTAAAGAATCCGAATGAAGAAACAAAAGAAGGATTAAAAATTGAAGGTAAATGGCAATTAAAAACAGCTGATTTTCTATCGGAAAACGCACATTGGGATAGTACAGTTGAATATAATGAAGGAAACTATTTTGGTCATGCACCATCTATGTTTAAACTTTATTTAGGATTTGAATTTACCGATGAAAAAGTATCAAGTGGAGTTGGAAATAAATTAAATCTTTACAACACGAGAATTAATTTAAATCCAGGCAATGAATATTGGTATTGGAATTATACAAACAACAAAAAAGGATTTGAAATGACGCAAATCAATCCATACAGTCCGCCCTATAATTTTTCAATTCTTAACATCAGAAATATCAATGTTTTGGATGATGAGAACAAAGTTGTGTTTGAAGGAGATGTTTTCTCAAGAGTTCCAGGACAATCATTGACGACAACCCAATTGCTTCCTGTTGAGATTACAATGGAAAAAGGAACACTAACCGATACAGCTGCAACAGCAGAAGTATTTATTTTAGGGGAAATTTTTCAACCGTAAACAATTGTTTCATCACACGCTAAGATTAACTGAGTGAATTATTTTAAGCAATCGTATGTCATAATCTTTTGTCTTTATTTCTTACCATCTTTTGGTTTTTCACAATATACGATTTGTGGAAAAACTTACCTTGACAAAGAAATTCAAGGCAACATTCTTGTTCAAGTATTGGGCAAAGACAAACAGATTGTGTCAAATGAAGATGGGACATTTTGTTTAGATAATTTAGAAGAAGGAGTTTATCATTTATTAGCAAATTCTTATGGATATAAGTCTGATACCATCACAGTCAAACTCAATGAAAATATTAAAAATTTACAAATTGGAATCACAACAGAATTTTTAAATCTCGATGGCGTAGATGTTGTTTCAGAAAAATTAACGGATAAGAAAGCATCGGAATCTATAAAAGCTGAAATTATTGATTTGACTCAACACCAACGTTCTTCTGAGTCGGTTGAACAATTAATGAACAGTACAGCAGGAATAAAAGTTAGAAGTGAAGGTGCTTTGGGTGATGATGCAAAAATAAATGTAGGTGGGTTTTATGGTAAATCCGTCCGCTTTTTAATTGATGGGATTCCGATTGATTATTTGGGTTCAAGTATGGGAATTTCAAAAATCCCAACCAATATGGCACATCATATTGAAATATATAAAGGCGTATTGCCAACAGAAATTGGAATTGATGCTTTGGGTGCAGCGGTAAATATCGTAACACAACAGCCAAGTAATACTGGTCATAGAGTCAGCTATGAAGTTGGCTCATACAACACACATCGTTTAAGCATAAATTCTTTTGTCAGAGCCTCCGAAAAGTTTTCTTTTGGCGTTGATGCTTTTGCAAGTTATGCACGTAACAATTATGAAGTTGATGATTTGCCTTATGAAAATCAAGAAACAGGGAAAAACGAATTTATTACTACAAAACTTTTTCACAATGGTTATCAACAATTTAGCGGAAATATTTTTATCGACTTTGAAAATAGAAAATGGGCGGATTTATTTAAAATTACACTTAACAGCTATGCTTTAAAACGAGAATTACAGAATGATTTTACTTCAAGAAGCAGACCTTTTGGGCAAGCACATCGCAAAGAACATGCTTATGCGATTCCTTCTATTCATTATAAGAAAAATTTATTCAATAATAAACTAAGTCCTGACCAATTTTTAGTTTTTAGTCATATCAACTACGCCCTTGTCGATTCGGTTAAAAACGGATATTACGATTGGTTAGGAGAAAGGCACGATGCTGTTTCAGGCTCGGAAATGGGAACAGATTTATCTTATTTAGCTGAGCCTATAATTCGTACTGCTGTTAATAATCTAAGCTATCGTGGACTTTTTACCTTTCGTTTGCATAAAAATCATAAAATTGTATTGAACCTAATCGATAATTTTCTTTATAGAATTGCCGATAATTTGGGGCAATATGACAGTCAAACCCACATTACTTATAATCGCTTTATTGCTGGACTGGGATATCAATATAATTTATTTAATCAAAAAGTAGAAGGAATCACGCAGATAAAATATTTGGGCTCTCAAACCCAAGGAGAAGTTACAGATATGCTATATGTTGGCAAAAGTGAAGGTGTTGAAATGGGAAATAAATTTGCTTTAAACAATGGAGTCAGTTTTGCTCAATCATTGAAATATAATTTAAAAGAAAATTGGATATTCCGTGCTTCTTTAGAAAACACATATCGACTGCCCGATCAATCTGAAATATTTGGAGATAATGTTTTTATCAAGCCTCATCTTACGCTGAAACCAGAAAAGAGTTTTAATGTTAACGCAAGTATTCGATATAAAAATAGAAAATGGTTTGCAGCTGAAATCAGTTCTTATTATCGCAACACAAAAGACATGGTTCGGCTAAAGGATTTAACTCAATTTAGTGCAATTTATCTTAACCTCGACCATGTTAAAGGATATGGAATTGAATTTGAAGCAAGCATTTATCCATTTGAAGGATTTGAATTATCTGGAAATATTACCTACAATGAATTCCGATATCAAGGTACTAATGATGAGTTTGCAATGAATCAACATTTCATCGATGCAAGGGTAAGCAATATGCCCTTTTACTTCGGAAACGCTCGAATTTCCTATCAGTTTAAAAAGCTTTTCTCTCCGAAAGTCAAAATGAACATCTATTACACCTATAATTATATGCACCAATACTATTTGGACTATATTGAAAGACAGTTTGAACCTGATGGATTTCTCGGATTATTTGGAGAAAGTAAAGTTTATACAGACCGCGTAATTCCAATACAACACATTCATTCCGCAGGAATGGTTTGGTGGATTGATTTACCAAGAAATCAAGAACTTTCTTTAGGCGTTGAGGCAAGAAATATATTTGATGCGAAAATTTATAATAATTTCCGTATTCAAAGTATGGGACGTAGTTTTTCAGCCAAAATAAGTTATGGATTTTAAATAAAACAAGATGAAGTTAGTAGTTAAAATAGTTGTACTTATTGGATTATTTTCCACAACAATCTCTTCATGTAAGGTTAAGAACCTAGAAGATATCAATATTCCAAAATCGGATTTTAGTCGTTTCAATTATGTATTAGCAACGGAAGACGCATCAACGGAAGATATTACTACATTTTTTGCATACAATCCATCGAATATAAGTCCAAATAAAATCTATGATTTATTTAATGAGGAAGACTTATTTATTAACTCAAATCCTTCTACTTCCTCGGGACATGTTTCAATGAATCAATTTTTCTTCTCTTTAGCGAAAGATAAACAAGGATATTCATCAACTCCTGGACTATACCGCTTGACGTTGAATACAAAGAATAGGGTTTATATTGAAGACAATTTGAGTATTTCAAAAAACAATTTATTTCCTGCGCGACAGCTTTGTATTGTTAATGAAAATTTAGGTTTTTTCTACAATGAAGGAAAAGATGCACATAAAATCATGGTATTTAATCCTACAAAAATGGAACTAACGGGTTCAATTGATTTAAAACCGATAATTGAATCTTTCCGACCTGATGCAGACTGGGTGGATAATGCGGGCAATAATTTGGTCAGAACAGGCTCATTAGTTATCGAAGAAAACGAAGGAAAATTATATGTTAGCATCGTTTTTTTAGAAACTGCTGGTTTAAATTTAATATCTAACGATGAAAACCATTTTTACTTAGCCGTCATTGATATTTCGAGCTTAGAAGTTGAAAAAATCATTGCTTATGAAGGTGTAAAAACAGTTGGTTTTTTTGTTTCTGAAAATAAAGCAACAACTGTCGATGATAACGGAAATTTATATTTTTGTTCTTGGGGTTGGAACCAATTTAATGAAGGAAATCCTTCAAAAATATTCAGAATTAAAAGTGGAGAAACAGAATTTGACATGGCTTGGGAAATCGACATAGAAAACCTTTTTGGACAAGGAAGAATTGCACAATCCATCATTTCATACAACAATAAAATTTATGTACATATTTCAGATATTGCGTATCCTTTTTACAGTTCGGATGGTAATCCAGAAAGTATGAGTATGTCGTATTATGTAATTGACCCAAGCACACCTGACCAATATGAACAACTCAACATTCCTGCCTCAAATGCTTCCAATCGAATAAATGTTTTTTCTATTATTGATGGAAATTTAATGATTGCTGTACCCAATGCAGAAAATGGTAAGTTTAATGGATTGTACCAACTAAAATCAAACGGAGAATTAGAAAAATATATCCAAATTGAAAATAAATATAGACCGACAAGGTTGTATAAATTAGAAAATTAAAATGGTTTAATAAACCGCAACAACTTTATGGCTATTATTGCCTAAAGCCACCTCATCACCCGCTTTCTTTCCTATAAAAAGTTGACCCAATGGAGAGGCTAAAGAAATTGCGAAAATCTCGGAGTCATCTGTGACAATTTTGCCCAATCCAATTCCCAAAAAGAACAAACTTTTTTCTGTTTCAATGATGCTTCCTTTTTGAATGCTATCTGATATTTTACTCATTCTAATTTCCTTCAATTCTTGAAGAAGCAATTTTTGATTAAAGATTTGCGATTCAATATGGTCAATTTCTTGTTGAACCATTTCTCTACTTGTTTCATATTTGTCGGCTGCGCTACTTTTTGTATCTTCATTACGCGATAAGATTAAGTCATCACGTTGTTGAATACTCAACGCTAACCGTTGAGATAATTCATCATGAATTTTAAAAATGATACTTTGTCGTTGGTGTTTCATAAACTGTTAAAATCATCATAAAAATGTGGATATGATTTATCAATCGCACCTGAATCGTGAATTATTATTTCAGCAGTTGAACCAATTGAAAACAGGGACAAAGCCATCGCCATTCTATGGTCATTATGAGAGAAAAATTCAACCACTTTATCTCTGTTTATTGTTCCTCCATAAATGTGCATTTTATTATCTTCTATCAAAACTTTTATACCAATTTTAGAAAATTCCGTTTGAATTGCAGTTGCTCTATTACTTTCTTTGTGTAACAATCTATCACTTCCTATAATTGTGGATTTCCCGTTGGCATAAGCTGCCAAAACAGCTAACGGAGGAAACAAGTCTGGACATTCTGTAGCGTCAATTTCAAAAGGAATCATTTGATTTTTCTTTACTTTTAAATCATTTCTATTCCATTCGATAGAAGCTCCGAATTTTTCCAAAGCATCAATTATTCTTCTATCTCCTTGTTTTGAATATTTTTTTAATCCCAACAACTCGACTTCTCCGCCTAATGCAGCCGAAACTGTAAGAAACGAGGCAGAACTCCAATCCCCTTCTACAACATAATCGACAGGTCTTGCAACCTCTTGATTTCCTTCTATTTTAAAATAATGAAAACCAGATTGATCAAATTCTAATTGAAAATCTCGCAAAAGCTCCAATGTCATAGACAAATATGGCTTACTTGTAGGATTTTTGACTACAATCTCTGTATCCTTATTTAAAAAAGGAGCAACAAGCAATACGCCAGTAATGAATTGAGAGCTTATGCTACCATCAAGTTCAACCGAATAATTAGAAGTTTTACCTGAAATAACCAATGGGATTTTTCCATCATTACTAATTACGTTTTTACCAAACTGCTGGAGTCCCTCAATGGCCATATCCATTGTTCTATTTTTCAAAGAACCAGAACCATTGATTATCACTTCTTGGTCAAACAACAAAGAAAACGCACTAAATAAGCGTGTGCTTAAACCTGATTCTCCACAATCAATCTCAATGGGTTGATTTGTATTTTCGATGGGTCTAATAACAATAAGAGAATCATTGTCTTCAATAAATTGAACGCCTAAGGAGGCAATTATCTTTTTTGCAGCTTGAACATCTTCACTATTTCCTATATTAGAAATAACGACATTATCTTGGGAAAGTGCCGATAAAGCGATAACTCTTTGAGCATAACTTTTTGAAGGTGGTACTTTTATTGTGCCACGAATATTGGTTTTGGGAAACAGGACAACTTCATTCATTATACGAAGGTAATAATAAAAAAACAAGGTGACTGAGGAGGTTCCGATTTATCTGGAGCGTCTCGAAGTCACCTTGTATTTTTTGAGTAGTTTGTTTTACTCTTTTTCTTGGAAGTTTGCCATACGATAAGAAATACCTACACCCAATACTTGTTTAAATTGTGTTCTAGGACCAACGTTACCATGCCGATCAGTAATCATGATGTCATCATCATAAATTAAGTTAAAATGTAACATTGCTGAAAACCATTTATTGATTTTAAAGTCAAAAATAACTTCAGCATTTACATCGATATTTTTTGGTTCTTCAAGGTAATTTGTAAACAATTCAAGACGAGAACGTAAGTTTATATTTTTAAGAATTTCTTTTTTATATATAAATCTAAAATATGCTCCCATTTCTGCTCGAAAGTTCTTTCCTGGAGTCACAACATCCCCCAAAGCATTGTACTCTGCTGGTTCTACACCAAATGCCCCTGCATCTGCCAATCTCTGATTTTGCACAATGGTAAATTTACCAGATAAAGGAGAAAGCATAATCTTTAGGTTATCATTTGGAATATATTCAATACCCAAAGATACGTTAACATAGCCAGGCGACATGAATTTTGAAGCAAACAATGAATCCCCTGGATTTGCGAATCCTTCAACAAATTGAGTTTTAAAACCACCCAATAATGAAAGGTACCATGGGTCTTTAAGACCATAAGAGAAAGTTGACTGTACATCCAATACATCATCTGTTTTCTCCAATGGGGAATCAAAATATTTAATCCCGCCTAGACCAGCTGTTAAATAATTAGACCACTTCAAATCATCTTTACTCCATTCTGCAAAGGCATTAATAAAGGCTAATCCAGAGATATTATTTCTACCTCCAGCAGACCAATTTGTAAAGGACGATTGTGTTACATTGAGTGAGTAAATACTTTCTAATTTCCAGTTTGATTGTTCTTTAGCATCAATTTCTGGTGTGTCCTGTGCATTCATTGAACCTGTGAAAAACGCAAGTAACGTAGTAAATACAAGGGATTTTAAAATTTGTTTATTCATTTTATTTATAAATTTTAATCTAAACTATAAACGCAAATATATGATATTTTTAAAGTTTGCAAAATTTTTCAATTCTTTGAATCAAACTTTTACACCTTATACCTAAGATAAACAACAAGAAATTTGTATCTTCGCATCACAATTTAGAAAAATAAAAATCATGAGAGAAGTTTACATTGTTTCTGCAGTCAGAACGCCAATTGGAAGTTTTTTAGGAGGACTTTCGAGTGTTCCTGCTCCGCAATTAGGTGCAACTGCAATTAAAGGTGCTATTGAAAGAGCTAATATCGATAAAGATAAGGTTGATGAAGTTTTTATGGGAAATGTGCTACAAGCAAATCTTGGGCAAGCTCCTGCGCGACAGGCTTCAATTTTAGCTGGATTATCTGATTCCATCCCTGCAACAACAGTTAACAAAGTTTGTGCTTCGGGAATGAAAGCAATTTCATTGGCTGCGCAATCAATCTTAGCGGGCGACAATGAAGTTGTTGTAGCTGGAGGAATGGAAAACATGAGCAGTGTTCCGCATTATATTGACGGAAGAAATGGAGTGAAATTAGGCGACATTAAGGTTGTTGATGGAATGGTGAAAGACGGACTAACAGATGCTTACGGGAAAATCCACATGGGCGTTTGCGCAGATGAATGTGCAACAGAGTACAATATTTCTCGTGAGGAACAAGATAATTTTGCTATCAATTCATATAAAAAATCTGCAAAAGCATGGGAAAACGGTTGGTTTGATAATGAAATCATTCCTGTTGAAGTGCCTCAAAGAAAAGGAGAGCCAATTATCATAAAAGAAGATGAAGAATATAAAAACGTAATGATGGAAAAAATTCCAACTTTACGAGCTGTTTTCAGTAAAGACGGGACTGTAACCGCAGCCAACGCTTCAACATTAAACGATGGTGCTTCTGCATTGGTTTTAGCATCTAAAGAAGCTATTGAAAAATACGGATTAAAACCCATTGCAAGAGTTGTAAGTTATGCCGATGCTTCTCAAGAGCCTAAATGGTTTACAACTTCTCCAAACAAGGCGCTTCGCAAAGCCTTGGATAAAGCAAACTTAAAAGCGTCAGATATTGATTTTTGGGAGTTAAACCAAGCTTTTTCTGTGGTTGGATTAGTTAATACAAAATTATTAGAAATTAATCCTGAAAAAGTGGATGTTCACGGAGGTGCCGTGGCACTTGGACACCCTCTCGGAAATTCAGGGTCAAGAATTATTGTAACATTAATCAACGTTTTAAAACAACAAGGAGGGAAAGTTGGCGCTGCTGGAATCTGTAATGGTGGAGGTGGCGCTTCTGGAATGGTAATTGAGTTGGTTTAGTTGTAAAATTGTTAGCCTCAATTCGATTATAAAATTGACATTCAATTCATTCTCAATAATAAAAAGGAGCGAGATTCGCTCCTTTTTATTTTTTAAATAAGTTTGTTTTTACACCAAATGTGCATAATGACTATCTTCGATTTTCTTTGGCCAAGACTGTCTAAACTCTCCTAAGTTAGTTATCAGCGAATCAAAAACTTTTGCGTTTGGATGATTTGATAATTCTGAGAAATGGATTTGTTTCATCTCGTTATCTTCTTGAATTGTAACATTCATTCTGTTAAAAAAGTCTATCCCATGTTTTTGACCGAGTTCTTTGATGAATCTTGTTTTTTTATCCACAGAACCACCACACAGACCAACTTTCGTTTGGTCAACCACAATCATTACAATAAATGGATTGAGAACTTGTGCTGTTGCGATAAGTGTATTTCCATGTGAATCCCAATCTTCAGTATATTCGCGTATAGAGTTTCCTATGTCATTTATCTCACGCTCAGTCATAGCACGATTACTTTGATAAAACCAAACGCGCGACTCATCAGAAAAATCTGATATTCTTTCTTTAAATGTTTCCATTACTCCTTATTTTTTGAATAACTCTATAAATCGGCTGCTGATGCAATGAGTTCGGCAATATCAATTACCTCCATTTTACCATCTTGGTTTTTATTTTTCACACCATCAGCCATCATTGTTTTACAGAAAGGACAAGCCGTAGCAATTACATTTGCCTTTACTTCCATTGCTTCTTCGGTTCTTAACGTGTTAATTTCTTTATTTCCACGTTCTGCTTCTTTAAACATCTGCGCGCCTCCAGCACCACAACAAAGGGCATTTTGACGACAGTGACGCATTTCAACCAGTTCCGCATCTAATTTTTTTAGCAATTCTCGTGGAGCTTCGTAAATTCCATTTCCTCGCCCCAAATAACAAGGGTCATGATATGTAATTTTTCTTCCTTTATATGTTTCTCCTCCTTCTACAACAAGTTTGCCATCATCGATTAACCCCTGAATTAATTGAGAGTGATGAACAATGTCGTAATTCCCTCCCAATTCAGGATATTCATTTTTGATGGTATTAAAACAATGAGGACATCCTGTAACGATTTTTTTAATTCCATATCCATCCAAAACCTGGATATTCTGCATCGCTTGCATTTGGAATAAAAATTCGTTTCCTGCACGTTTTGCGGGGTCTCCAGTACAAGACTCTTCTGAACCTAAAACTGCAAAACTTATCTCACATTTATTTAAAATTTTAACAATTGCCTTTGTTATTTTCTTTGCTCTATCATCAAAACTCCCCGAACATCCAATCCAAAAAAGAATATCAGGCATTTCACCTTTTGCTGCCATTTCTGCCATTGTAGGCACTTTCAATGTATTGCTCATTATATAATTAGTCTTTAAATTTATTTAATCTTCATCTACCCATTTCATACGGTCGTCTTGACTGTATTGCCATGGTGCACCATTATTTTCTATATTCGAGAACATTCCTGTTAATTCAGTTGGGGCGTCTGACTCTTCCATTACTAAATACCTTCTCATATCGGTAATGATAGACAAAGGATCAATATTAACAGGACAAGCCTCTACACATGCATTACAAGAAGTACAAGCCCACAATTCTTCTTTGGTAATGTAGCTGTGTAGATTTTTACCATCATCAAATTCATTTCCGTTTTTTCGGACTCCTGCTCCTTTTTCCATCAAACGATCTCTAGTATCCATCATGACTTTACGGGGTGAGAGTAATTTCCCTGTCTGATTTGCAGGACAAACTTCGGTACATCTACCGCACTCCGTACAAGAATATGAATCTAACAATTGCTTCCAAGAAAGATCTTCCACGTCTTTCGCACCAAATCTTGCTGGTTGTTGTGCTTCCTCCCCTTCTGCTGGTACCGCAAACGGATCAGCTTCAGGATCCATCATCATTTGCACTTCTTTTAATACATCAGGGTTGTTAGTGAATTTCCCTTTTGGCTCTAAGTTAGAGAAGTATGTGTTTGGGAACGCCAACATAATATGAAGGTGCTTTGAATAAGGTAAATAATTTAAAAAAGCGAATACCATAATGATATGTCCCCACCAACCAATTCTTTCTAAAACGTGGAGTGTTGACACATCAATTCCTGCAAAAACAGTTGTTCCCAACCATTGAGAAAAGAAGAAACCAAATGTTCCATCTCCTAAATCTTGCGCATGTGACATTCCTTGTGCATACAATGCTTCATCAGCTCCGTTCATTGTAAAAATAAAGCCGATAAGCATCAATTCCATTACCAAAATTAAGTTACCATCTATTCTTGGCCAGCCTTTCATTTCTGGCATACTCAAACGTTTGATTCTGATAACATTACGCCTCCATAAAAAGGCAACTGTAGCAACGAAGGCAAATAAAGATAAGAATTCAATAAATGAAATTATGAATGTGTAAAATCCTCCAAGTGCAGGTCGAAAGATTCTGTGTGAACCTGAAATACCATCTACAATGATTTCAATTAATTCAATTTGTGTAATGATAAATGCTGCATAAATACAAAAATGCAAAAATGCAGGAAGTGGTTTTTTGAACATTTTTTTCTGCCCAAATGCTACCAATAGCATTGTTCTCAGTCGCTCTTTTTTATTGTCTGTTCTGTCGATAGACCGACCCAATTTAATATTATCGTAAATCCTTTTAGCGTTAATACCAAACAAGGTAAAAGCTCCGATTAATAATACTGTAAAAATAATACTTGATACCATAATAGTTATTGTGTTACTTACTGAATTGTATCTAGAATTCCCCTCAAACGTTTTTCCTCATCTTTTGTCAAGGTTACACCTTTTGTTTTCCGTCCAAATACTGAAATATGAATATACCTTTCAGGATGTTCTTTAATATCATCTGCTAAAGTCTGAAGTTTTCTATTCGTAATATTCAATTCATCGTATAGTTTATCATCTTTAAGCAATTTCCCTAATGTTCCTTTTCCTTCAGCAGCTTCTCCGAGCGCTTCATTTAAAGTTTCCAATGTTTTGGTTGCCTCTGTAATGGTCTTTTTTAAGTCAGCCGTCATCAATGAATCGGCAATTGAATTCACATTTCCAACCAGTTTTGAAATTTCTTGGTTGGTTGTTTTGAAATTTTCTGTAATATTTTCAACATTAGAGAAGATATTTCCTAATTTTTCTTTTTCAGAGATAATTAGGTTATCTAAGTTATAGGCAACATTTCCGAAACGAGAAATGGCAATTTTCACCTCATTTAATCCTTTATCTAATGTATAAGCAGCAGATGTATCCCAGAATACAGAAACGGAATTGACAATGTTTTCGATGGAAACCATCAAATCTTCCAACTTTTGTTTTACTGGTAAAAGTTCATTTTCAATTTGTTCAGTTAGTTCTTGACTTACTGTACCAACAAGTGTATCACCAACTTCATAATAACCTTCATCGGCAATAAAATTTTGAAGCAATTGTACCTCTGTGCTAAGTACGCCCGGAACAATTCGAATCCCCGAACCTTTTGCAATTCTCAAATTTTTTGTTTGAATACTATATGTCACCAAAACCCGCTTGCTTGGATTGGTATATTCATTTGGACTTACCAAGTCAACAGATAAAATCTTACCTACTTCAACCCCATTTAAAGTTACAGAAGAAGAAGGTTGTAATGACCCTGATGTAGGAAAAAAAGCATAATAGACTTTATCTCCACCAAAGAAACTGCTTCCTTTTAGATAGTTTACTCCCAATATCAAAAGTGCTGTTGCCAAGATGACTACGAGACCAATTTTAAATTCTTTAGATACTTTCACTAATTACTGTATTTTATACTCAGGTACTAAATTATAAAATAAAGTTAAGATGAGCGGAAATTTAATGTGATTTTTTAATTGTAGGGTTATTTTACCTACTAGATTCTATTTTAATTCTTCTTATCAATATCATGTCTGTTGAAAAAGATTAAAAAGGAATCGACAAATTCAATCATTGTTGTCTATTAAAACAGATAAACTTATTTTAAAGCACGGTCATTCTATGCAAAATAACTAACTCTACTAGTTTACTCGAACAATAGTAAAATTCAATAATTAAATTTTCAGTTCATATACATAAATCAAAAAAATAATTAAATTTGCAATTAAATATTTTTAATTATAAACGCGGGAGTAGCTCAGTTGGTAGAGCGTCAGCCTTCCAAGCTGAATGTCGCGAGTTCGACCCTCGTCTCCCGCTCTACTGAAAGGCTGTCTTTATGAGGTAGCCTTTCTATTTTAATAACTATTAAGATGGGAAAAGAAAAAATCGATAAAACAAAAGCAATTATTAATGATCTTTTGTTTGGTGATGAGGAAAAGGCACTTAAAGCCATAAATGAAATCAAAGCGGAGGGCGATGACAACCTGATTTTGCCCTTAATTGAATTATGGAATGATACAGACTCACCAAAAATTGAGGATGCAATTCTTGAACTTATTTCAGACATTAAATCTACAACAAGTTCTGAGAAAGTAATGGAGGCTTTAACTAATCCTAAATTTGAAAAATTACACCTTCCACTCTTAACGACAATTTGGAACAGTGATGTAGATTACTCTGAATATCTAACAGATTTTGTTTCCATTGCTACGCAAAAAGATTTTATGAATACTTTGGAGTGCCTGACAATCATTGAGAATCTAAATGGTCCGTTTGAAGAGCATCATATTTTAGATAGTCAAATTATTTTACGTGAATACGCAGAAAAACATCAAAACACAAAAGATGTTGACCCTAAAAAACTTCAATTATTACAGGAAATCAGTGAAATTTTAATTCAATTTGAAGAAAATTTGGATTAGTTAGAATAATCCATGTATTTCAGCGTCAATGGATGCGATGATTTTTCCTAAATCTTCAGGGTTTTCGTGGTAATTGTTATTATCTACATCAACAATTAATAATTTTCCTTTATCATAAGTGCTAATCCACGCTTCATATCTTTCATTTAATCGTTTTAGATAATCCAAACGGATTGACTCTTCATATTCTCTTCCTCTTTTTTGAATTTGATTAACCAGAGTTGGAACACTTGCACGCAAGTAAATCAATAAATCAGGTGCGGAGACAAAAGAATCCATCAAATTAAACAAAGAAAAATAATTTTCAAAATCACGGGTTGTCATTAATCCCATAGAGTGTAGGTTCGGCGCAAAAATATAAGCATCTTCGTAGATAGTTCTGTCTTGAATAACCTGTTTGTCCATTTCCTTAATTTCTTGGATTTGGGTAAATCTACTATTCAGATAATAGACCTGAAGATTAAACGACCAGCGTTGCATATCTTCATAGAAATCGTTCAAATACGGATTTTGGGCAACATCCTCGTAATATGTTTGCCAACCATAATGTTTTGCCAACAACTCTGTTAATGTTGTTTTTCCAGAACCTATATTTCCTGCTATCGCAATATGCATAATTCTATTTTTTTTTGAGGGAACTAAATTACAAAAATACTTTGACCTTTTTAATGAACCTTTAAAGAATATTTATAAATACCTTTATTATTCAATATAAAGAGCTTGTTTTCTGTGATACGAATATCAATGGCTTCTTTTGTAGGCAGTTCAGTGACCAGCTCTTCTCCTAATCTTTGATGTATTCGTTTTAGCTTGTTGTCAATAAGTAGATAAATATAATCTCCAAACGGATAAACTTGTGTTGCCTCTTTCGCTTCGATTTTGCGTATTAGACTGCCATAATAATCAAATAAAAACACACCACTTCCTTGGTAAAACACGAGCAACTGATTGGCATTTTCGATGATGCGTTTTGGCAATTCTGATTCTCCTGTAATCGCAGCTAAGTTTGTAATTTCAGCTTGTTTTGTAAACGATTGAACACCTTGAAATCGAATTAATCGCGAATTTTGTTCATCATAGACCCAAAATCTATTGCTGTTATCAGAATAACAAACATGATAAGCATAACCGATATCCAAATTTGCTAAATCTTGTTTGCCTTCTTGAAACGTCAATGTGTTATCCACAAAGCCTACCATTTGTTGATTTTCAGAAAAAAGTAACGTTTTTAAGGAATGTTTGGCATCAATTTTTGAAATAAAACCAAAACTGCTTACACTTTGTGTAAATTCTAATTTAAAATTTGCATCAAGTTTTTGAAGATTCCGTTTATTGTAGATTATTACTTCCCCCAAAGGATTCACGTCCCAAGATGAGATTTGTTCTTGATAATACTCATTTTCCAATTCCCAATAATATTCTTGGGCTTGAAAATTATCAATCGAGAGGATAATAACACCTATAAAAAAAATCATTCTATGCATACTACTTATCTGTCGCAAAAACCGTGCTATCTTTAATATTTAGTAATTCTTCTAGAATTTTTCTATCGTTTGAAAGTCGAGGAATTTTATGTTGACCACCGAGTTTGTTTTTTGAAATTAACCATTCTTCAAACAAATTTTGTCTTGCTTTCCGAACCAAAGGCATTTTTAAGGTTAAGTCCTTTGTCCTTTTTGCATCATAATCTGAATTTAACTCTCTTAAATGATTGTCCAAACGCTTTGTAAAATTATGCAAATCTGCTGGTTCCTTACTAAATTCTATCAACCATTCGTGTCCTCCTGCCTCTCCATCTCCCATATAAACAGGTGCTGCGGTATAGTCTTTTACCAAGGATTGGGTTTCTTCTGACGCCTTTCTAATTGCTTCATCTGCATTTTCAACAATCAGCTCTTCACCAAATGTATTGATAAAATGCCTTATTCTTCCAGAAACAACAAACCTATATGGTCTCAAATTTGTAAATCGGATAGTGTCTCCAACGATATAACGCCACAATCCACCGTTTGTAGAAATGACTATGGCATAATTCACATTTTCTTCAACCTGGCTTAAATCAATCACTTTTTCAGAATCCACTCCTTTGAAATCAGACATAGGAATAAACTCAAAGAAAATACCATAATCCAACATTAAAAGTAAATCTCCAAACTCTTTATCCTGTATCCCAAAAAATCCCTCTGAGGCATTATACGATTCGATATAATGCATATTATCATAAGGTATGATTTTTTTGTATTCTTGCTCATAAGGTTTAAAACTTACACCACCGTGCATAAACAATTCTAAGTTTGGCCAAACTTTACGAATATCTGTTTCTCCTTTTTTTTCTAAAATTCTATGTAACAGAACCAAAGTCCAACTCGGCACACCAGAAATACTGGAAACATCAGCATTCATGGTTTCATTCGCTAATTTTTCAATTTTTGCTTCCCACTCCCCCATTAGCGCGATTTCCTTTTTCGGAACTCTTTTTATCTCAACCCACCACGGAAGGTTTTTGATAATAATGGAAGATAAATCTCCAGTATAACTATCCGCACGCAGCTTGTTTTGAACTGCTGAACCACCAACAACCAAGTGTTTACCACTATAAATATGGGACTCAGGATTTTGGGAATAATACAGTGCAAGTAAGTCTTTACCACCTTTATAATGACATTCTTCTAGAGAGTCTTTTGTTACAGGAATAAATTTACTCCTATCAGATGTTGTTCCTGATGATTTTGCGAACCACTTGGTTTCTCCAGGCCACAAAACATCATTTTCTCCTTGAATAGACTTATCTATCCAGCCTTTGAGTGAATCATAATCTTGTAATGGAACATACTCACGAAATGTTTTATAATCTGTAACTTTATCAAAATTATTTTGAATCCCATAAATGGTTTTTTTTCCTTGTCCAATCAGTTTTCCTAACCACTCTTGTTGGACTTCAACTGGATGTAATCTAAAGAGGTCAATTTGATGAATCCTCTTTTTCATAATCCAACCAAAAATTGAATTTAACGGCATAAACAAATAACTTTTTTAGGCTAAATTTATAAAATACTTCAATATTTTAAATCTTTTTCTAAAAAAAAGCAACCCTATTGGTATTCTTTGCGTCATATAAGAAGGGTTTAATTATGGTTTATTATAAAATGGTTAAGTAGATTACTTAACCATTTTAGTTTACCTCAATAAGTTTACATGCCCCACCAGTTCTCCTGCAACACCTTCTGTATCAACATATTTAATTTTCCATACATAAGTACCATCTTTACACATCTCGTTTCCATAGTTTCCATCCCAACCTATATTGATATCGTACGATTCAAAAAGCAATTCTCCCCAACGATTAAAAATTTGCATGTGAAATTCTGAAATGTTTCCACCAACAGCTTTAAACTCATTGTTAAATTCGTTGGCATCAGGTGTAAAGCTATTGGGTACATGAAGAAGTGTCTCAAAATAAACATCCAAAAAATCAGTTGCTTTACAACCATTTTCATCAATATAAGTAACAAAATACGTTGTTGAATGAGGTGGTTTTGCTATTGGTTCTTTACAATTAGAGCATGAAAGATAATCAGAAGGCTCCCACATAAAAACACCACTATTCCCACTTCCATTTGCTGTTAATTCTACTTCATCACCTATGAATCCATAATAATCTGAGCCAGTAAATACATAAGGATCTGGAAAATGATTAATATGAACATGAGATGAATCTATACAACCGTATTCATTATGAATTGTAACGGTGTATGTTGTAGGAGAGATTGGAATTGCGGTCGTTGTTGCCTCAAAAGGACTGCTTACATTTTTTTTTGGATTCCATTCGTACAAGATACCGCCTGTAGCCCAAAGATTTACTGGTTCTCCTCTGCAAACAATGGTGTCGCTTCCTGCAAAGCTGAGGGCACTTACCATTTGAATAAAGACACTATCAACTCTTGTTCCACAAGGATTTAATAAATCTACGAAATACCAGTTATCATTTGTAGGTGATAAGCTTATTGTCGGCGAATCATTTACAGAAATGTTTTCGTTAGAATACCAAAAATAGGATTTCGCATCGCTTTGTACAGTAATTGTAACCTCATCATTTTCACAAACAAAGATGGTGTCTTCGAGAATTGAATAAGGAATATCTTGGTAAACTGTCACACTCGTTTCGACGGTCATCTCGCATCCAATATCAGAAGTAATTTCAACAGTAAAATCAGTATTTTCAGACAAAATTACGGTGACGTTTGCTTGATTTGAATTTCCTATAAACACAGCATTATCGTCAGTTATCCAATTGTAGGTTGCTCCTCCACTCGCCCATAATTGAATCGTATCATTCAAGCAGACTTCTTGCTCTTCGATAATATCAACATTCATTTCAGGGACTTCTACCAAAACAGAAATGGTATCCGATCCACATCCATCTGAGATGAGAACAATAAATTCTGTTGTGGAATCAATCATGGCAATTGGGTCGGCGATATTTGGATCATTCAATAAGTCAGCTGGCTCCCATTCATAAATCGTTCCGCCTTCAGCGAGTAATTGAAACTCTTCTCCACGACACACCCTATCAGGTCCAAAAGCATTTCCTCCTTCAAAATTCAAGATTTCAATTTCAAAATAGGTTGTGTCTGGCAAAAAACACCCTGTTGGCTCACTCACAACAAGCATTACCTCGTAAATTCCTGGTTGAGAATAATAATGCTCTGGACTTTCGTCTGTACTTGTTGAGCCATCTCCAAAATCCCAAAAATAAATAGAACCATTAGCAGATAAGTTATTGAAAAACACAGAATCTGGCAAGCAAATCGTTGGTTCTGGAGTAGAGATAACTGCATTTATTTTATAAAGGTCAAATTTCCAAACAGCCATATTACAATTTGAGCTATTGTTTGTTTCTGACCAAACGCCAGGTGTTGTTGTAAACCCAGAAGGATTCCCTCCACAAGCACCACAAACCGCATGATAGATTGTTCCATGCTTGTCGAAGCGACTTGTTCCGCCATCAACGTGATTGTAGCTACTATTTAATCCGCCCATAAATGTTCCATAATTCAAATTTGTAGCATTTTCAGACAAAACTCCTATGTAAAAATTATTACCATTTGTAGTACTTTGATAGGCATCTGGAGTGGTTGGGAAGCCATAAGATGTACTTCCTACTGCTGAAACTGATTGATTAATTTGTCCTCCCCATCCCGAAAAATAAATTTCTTTACAATTAGAAACTAAAAATGCAGTAGGAGAAATTTCTACATAGCCATTCCCACCTCCAACTTGTGTTGACCAATTTAAAGTTGATAAATCAGAAGAAAATTGCTGAATAAATTGTCCCGAATTTGGATTGTTGTACACGCCCGACGAGATGGGAATGTTTCCTGAGGATTGACCAAAGACATAGACATTATTATCGACATCCAATTGTACAAAGAAAGATTGATCGTAATTATCTGTTCCTATAAATGTTCCTGAAATTATTGCTGAAGTACTTCCATCAATTTTTACAACATAACCGTCTGAATCTCCACCAATATAAGTGGGATTAACTCCGCCAACAATCGGAAAGTCAACAGATTTTGTTCCACCTGTAATAAAAATATCATCATTTGAATCTATTTGAACAGAAAAACCAGCGTCATCATGACTTCCTCCCAAGAAAGTTGACCAAATCACATCAGACAAATCAGGCGACATCTTTACTACAATTGCATCTTGGTTACCTCCAAGACTTGTAATACCACCGTTTACAATTGGAAAATCTTGAGATTGCGTTGTACTTGTAAAAACAACATCTCCATCGTTATCAATAATGATTTCTCCTCGAAAAACATCTCCATAATTGTAATTCAATGTACTGATGTTTAATCCATCGTTTCCTTCACCGCCCAAAAAGGTACTCGCCAGCATTTGAGAACCATCTGCACTCAATTTACATACGATTATATCTGTCCCACCAAATTTAATGGCAATTTGCGTTGTAACGTTACCACCTTGATGAATATTTTGAAATGCATTTGCCGTAATAGGAAAGTTTGAAGAGCCTGTGATTCCTAAAATATACAATTCTCCCGTTGCGGTTGTAATAATTGAGTTAGGCGTTTCATTGTTGTTTCCTCCGATATAGGTTGAATAAACAAGTTGTGTTCCATCGGGGCTAAATTTAGTGATTCCAATATCAATTTGGTAGCTATCTGACGGACCTCCATTAAAACTGACATCATACGCACCTACTGTAGTCGGATAACCTGTACCAAATACAATTCCACCTCCATAAAGGTTGCCTTCATCGTCTGGTGCTGCGGTAAACCCCCAATTATCAACAGGTGATCCAGTAAATGTAGAAAAAGTAAGACTTGGGTCGATAATTAATGTTTGGTTATTATTGTATTCATCTAATTTGAACGAAACAGTGTCACCTTTTTTAATAAACTTACTTGAAACGCGTGTTTTTGTCCCATTTTCATTTTCCTCCCAAACAAGCAATTCATTTTCTATAATTGGTCCAAATCGTGTATGAATTTTCACCTCATCATCAGTTACTTCCACCTCATCTGCTCCTTCGTGAAAAACTTGAATAAGAGAAGGGTCAGCTTCTGGCGCAACACGAAATGAATATTTTAATTTATCTGGGAAAGACTGTAAAATGAGATCTATTCCTGGATAAAAGTCTAACAGTTCAACGTGTTGAAACGCAAAAACTTTGGACTTCCATTTTGTTGAATCATCGCCCAAAAAGTAATTTTCATAAAAAGGAGAGGGATTTAATTCAACCTTTTGTCCTTGCCAAGATGAATTCACAAAATGACTATGTACCGTATGTGATTTTACAAGATCAGTATCAGAATTTTCGACATGATTTGCATGACTAACTTCCTTATAATCAGTTAAGGCATAAGTGAATTTGTCTTTTTCTACAAAGAAATGCCCTTTTTGTAAATCAACTTTATAAAGAATTTTGCTGTCCCACTGACCTTTATTCGGACGTATCCATACAGCATCATCCTGTCCAGAAGTGAAGGATATTCCTACAAGGAAAAAGGTTAATATAGAAAGTATAGCTTTCATTAGCCATTCAAAGGTATAAAAACATCTTAAATTAAACGAAAATTTTAGTTTACTTTATTCAAATTCATAATCTTATATTATAACTGTTTTACAATCTTTTCGTTGCTTTTTTACACATTAATTTTAAAAGAAAAACAAAATTTTTTAGAAAAGAAAAATAAAACCTATTTTTGTAACAGAAAATTAAAATCATGAGCGAGGCAATAAAGCACGAGTGTGGAATCGCACTTCTTCGATTAAAAAAACCATTAGATTATTATCTTGACAAATACGGTACGGCTTTTTATGGACTAAACAAAATGTACCTGATGTTAGAAAAACAAAGAAACCGAGGTCAAGACGGTGCAGGATTAACCAACATAAAATTTGACATGACGCCAGGAGAACGTTACATTTCGAGAAGACGTTCTATAGATGCCAAACCAATTGAGGATATATTTTCTAAAATCAACGCTCGTTTTAAAGAAATTGAGGATAAAAACCCCGAAATGTTAAGTGATGTTGATTACTTAAAGAGAAACGCAGGGTTTACAGGTGAACTTTTTTTAGGTCATTTGCGTGATGCCTCAGCTACGGACAACAAAATTGAAAACTGTCATCCTTTCTTACGCCAAAACAACTGGATGACAAGAAATCTTGTGTTAGCAGGAAACTTTAACTTGACAAATGTTGATGAATTATTTGATGTTTTATTGAATTTAGGTCAACACCCAAAAGAAAAATCAGACGCTGTTACAGTTCTTGAGAAAATAGGCCATTTTTTAGATGAAGAAAATGATGAATTGTACCAAATATATAAATCACAAGGCTACAACAACCGCGAAATCACATCAAAAATTATTGAAAATTTAGATATTCAAAAAATTCTTAAACGCTCTTCTGGTGATTTTGATGGAGGATATGTAATCGCTGGTCTAATTGGTCATGGAGATGCCTTTGTTGTTCGAGATCCTGCGGGGATTCGTCCTGCTTTTTGGTATGAAGACGACGAAATATGTGTTGTAACTTCTGAACGACCAGTTATTCAAACAGCTTTTAATGTCAAAAGAGAAGAAATTAAAGAATTAACACCAGGACACGCCTTAATCATCAGAAAGAACAATAAAATCAGTGAGGTTGAAATTCTCCAACCCGTAGAAAAAAAATCGTGCTCCTTTGAACATGTTTATCTATCAAGAGGAAATGATTTCGACATCTATAATGAACGAAAAAAGCTAGGACAATTGCTCGTTCCTCAAATTGTTAAAAGTGTCAATGAAGACTTAGATAATTCCGTGTTTTCTTTTATTCCCAACACCGCTGAAATGTCATTCTTTGGTATGATGAAAGGATTGGAAGATTTTTTAAACATAGAAAAATTAGAAGCAATCAAAAAAATAAGTCCAACGAAAGATGTAGCACAAATCAAGCAAATCCTTAACCGAAGGATTCGATTTGAAAAAATTGCAATAAAAGATGCCAAACTAAGGACTTTTATTTCCGAAAAAGACGCTAGGGACGATATGGTTGCCCATGTTTATGATATTACATACGGAACGGTACAAAGAAATAAAGACCACTTGGTTGTTATCGACGACTCAATTGTAAGAGGAACAACGCTAAAACAAAGTATTTTAAATATTCTCGATCGATTGGAGCCAAAGAAAATTGTTATCGTTTCATCAGCTCCACAAGTGCGTTATCCCGATTGTTACGGCATTCACATGTCGAAAATGGATGAATTTATTGCATTTAATGCGGCCATAGCATTATTAAAAGAAACAGGTAAAACTTTTATTATTGATAATGTATATAGAAAGTGCAAAGAACAAAATTCATTGCCAAAAGAGCAGATAAAAAACTATGTGAAAGAGATCTACGAACCGTTTACAGACGATGAAATCTCTAAAAAAATAACAGAATTATTAAAACCAGTTGGAATCAATTCAGAAGTTGAAATTGTTTATCAATCCATTGAAAATTTACATATAGCTTGTCCTAACACCAAAGGGGACTGGTATTTTACAGGTGATTATCCAACGCCAGGCGGAAATAAAATTGTCAACAAAGCATTCATAGACTATATTGAGAGTAGATAATTCTGTTAAAATCCGTTAAGCCATAAATTGTTATTCATTTCTTAACTTAGGTCAATGTGTTAAGCATTACACATCAGTATCTTTGACCTAAAGTATTAACAATTAAAAATATACAATTATGGCAAATATAAAATGGACTGCGGATTTAGCGCACACAGAAGTAAATTTCAAAGTTAGACACATGATGATTTCTAACGTTTCAGGAAATTTTAAAACATTCAACGCAACGATGGTATCAGACACAGAAGATCTGTCTAAGCCTGCAAGCGTAGAGTTTGAAGCGGATATTGATTCTATCAATACAGCAAACGAGCAGAGAGATGGTCATTTAAAAAGTGCAGACTTCTTCGATGCTGAAAATTATCCAAAACTAATTATCAAGACAGATGATTTTAAAAATGGAAAAGTAATGGCTGATGTTACAATTAGAGGTACAACAAAACAAATTCCACTAAACGTTGAATTTTTCGGAATCGTAAATAATGGAGACAGCACTTCAGCTGGATTTGAAATTACTGGAGAAATCAGCCGTAAAGAATTTGGCCTAAACTGGAACCAATTAACTGAAGCAGGTGGAGCTGTAGTTAGTGATAAAGTGAAAGTTGATGCAAATGTTGAATTTATCAAACAAGCATAAGATGTTAGTTTTCATAATGTTGATTAGTTAACAATTAAAGATCCCTTTGGTTTAATTTATCCAGAGGGATTTTTTTATAAACTCTTTGCAACACTTCACTTAAAAACTCAATAATAAAACGATTTCAAGTACACTCCTTTCTCAGAACCAATTGGATAGCCAATATCGTGTTGCATAAATTCCAACAACTCGCAAACATCAATAATCATTCTAAAGGATTTTCCACTTCATCTTTAAAGAGAACGAACACTTCTCTGAATACACCATTTCCTTAATTATAACATACACTATTCATAAGTAATTGATAATCTTAAACTTAATGCTTGAATCTGTCCTATTAATTTTCACTTCAAATAATTTGGTTATTAAATGGTTATGTTTTAAATTTGCTTATAGACGGTCATATTAAACTGTAAACTTATTTTAAATAACTTAAATATTACACTTATGGGTACATCTTATATAAAATTCACTTTAACTTTTAGCATTTTTTTATTATTTAGTATAAAAAATATAAGTCTTGCACAAAATGTTTCAATTAATACTACTGGGAATCCTGCAGATAACAGTGCAGGACTTGAAGTTGATTTTCCTGATAAAGGTTTGCTTATCCCGCGTGTAAATTTAACAGCTACCAATAATCCAGCTCCGATTATTGCACCCGCTGATGCCTTATTAGTTTATAATCTATCAACCGCAGGCACTACGCCAAACAATGTAACACCTGGTTATTATTATTGGGCAAATGGGAGATGGAATAGATTATTAGCAGGTAGTGATGACGGTAAATTTTGGAAAACTGACGGAAATCAAGGAACAAACACTGCTACAAATTTCTTAGGAACAACAGATAATGTTTCTTTGACTATTCGAACAAATAATATTGAACGTTTTAGAATAACCAATGCAAACCAAGTGCATGGGATGAGTCTTGGTACAGCTGCATCACCGTTTTATTCATGGAGTTCTAATTCCAATACAGGTATGTGGAGCAGTTCAGGACTTTTAAGGTTTTCAGTTAGTGGTGCTGAGAGATTACGCATAGGAACAAGTTATCTAAGAACAACCTTTAATGGGACTGCTACTGCTCCTGCCTACTCATTTACCACAAATTCAAACGTGGGTATGTATAGAGCAGCAACAGATGCTTTAGGGTTTTCAACAAATGGTATAGAGAGGTATAGGGTTAATGCAGCAGGACAATTTTTAATTAATACAACTACACCTACGGAACCTAATTTATTTGAAGTAAAAGTTTCTGCTGGAAGTTATTGGAGCACAAGCAGTTATAATACCACAATCGGTGGGGGTGCTGGTTTCTTTACTAATTCTAACGGATCTAATGGATATAATGCTCTTGAAGCAACAACTGCAGGTAGTAATTCTGGGATTTGGGGCTGGAATCAAGCCTCAGGTGTAGGTGTTAGAGGATTAGTAACTATGACTTCTGTCGGATGGGCTGGTTATTTCCAAGGCGACGTTGGGGCAACAGGGGTATATATAAGTTCTGACGAAAGATGGAAAAAAAACATAAGGAGTATAGAAACAGAAACATCGGAAACCGTACTTAGCAAAATAATGCAAATTCAACCCAAAAAGTATGAATGGAAAGCTGACGAGTTTCCAGGCATGGGATTTGATCCTAAAAAAGTATCTTATGGATTTATAGCTCAAGAACTTGAAAAAATCTTTCCTGATTTAGTAAATAGCAATAAAGTCATACCAAACCCAACTAGAGAACATAAATCAAGAGCAGAGGCCGATAATGTTACTGGTTATTATATGGTCGATTATATTGGCTTAATTCCAATACTAACGGCCGGTATCAAAGAGCAACAAGGGATGATTGATTCCCAAAATGAGAGAATCAAACAACTTGAACAAATTGTAAAAGACTTACAACAAAAACTCGATAAATAAACAATGACTAACAATTGATTAGAATCATCGATTTATCCAATTCTATCGCTATGACAACTAAAATATAAAATACTAAAACACACTCCATGAAATTAAAAACACTTTTTTTATCTCTTTTTCCGTGTTTAGCTTTATACGGTCAAGGTATGTTAAACACAAGCTCTCAAATCATTTTTAATGGTAATGTACACGTTCGCATAGATGGTGCTGCTAACGGCAATTACACGAGCTCTGGTACAGGAATCATAAAGAACAACGCTGGAGATGGAGTTTTTCACATCGACGGTAATTGGATTAATAATGCCTCAAACATTGGCTTTTTAAATGACGGTATTACTGTAGAATTATTAGGAGGTAACCAAAATATAATGGGAAACAGCACCACGTTTTACAACCTTACTTTAGGTGGAACAGGAACAAAAACGTTGGATGTAAATACTACCGTTGGCGGTATCTCTAATAAAACAGGTGTACTGGAACTTAGAAGTTTGCCTTTAAAATTAAATACCCACAGACTTACCATAAGCAATCCTAGTACTGGAGCAATTACTCGTACAAGTGGTATAATCATCTCGGAGGATGCAGTAAATACAGGAACAGTTTCTAATCCAGCAGGAGGAATTGCATCTTTAGCTACAAATCCAAGTATTGTGACATGGGAAATAGGAACTTCAACAGGGATTTATACAATTCCCTTTGGCGTTCCTACATCTTTGGATAATTATATCCCCATAGTTTTAAATAAAACCTCAACAACCCATTCTGACGTAAGTGCTTCCACTCGAACAACAGTGTCAGTTATTAATCAACCATGGGCAGATGGTGTAACCAATATGTGGTCGGATGTGTTAGGATTAGCAGATGCAAGCAAAGAAACAGTAATTGATAGATGGTACTCCGTAGTTCCTTCTGGTGACATTACTGCAGATTTAACATTATCATATCGAGGAGTAGAAAATACAACCGATTATCCAAACGGTACATTTGCAATGCAACTATGGAGTGGTCTTTGGAATCAAGAACAAGGTTCTGGACCAGGAGTTACAACAGGCGCAGCAGGAGTTACAGCAACTGGGGTTGAAGACTTTGGTACGTTCATTTTGTCGTCTTTAGACTTTTACGGACCTCTTCCAGTTGAACTTACAGATTTTTCAATTTTGTGTGATGAACAATTAGTAAATATTCATTGGACAACCGCCTCAGAACATAATTCAGATTACTTTATTCTTGAAACAAGTTTAGATGGAAAAGAATGGCGACCTGTCACCGAAATTGAGGCCACAGGAAATTCTAACACAGTAAGCCATTACAATTATACAGATAACTCTAATAATTTAGTATATTATCGACTACGTCAAATTGATATAAATGGTGAAGAAGTAATGTTTGGCCCTATAAGTGCTAATTGTAAAAGCCAAGTTACTGAAAATACTTTGTCTGCATTCCCTAACCCAACAAACGGTTCCTTTACAGTTGAAATCATTAATCACAGTGATGATGAAGATGCAATTATTCGACTCTTTGATATTCAAGGTCGATTAATTCAAGAACGCAAAGAGGTGTTAAACAATGGTGTAAACCAATATATATTTAATATTCAAAATTTAGCAAAATCAACATATACACTTCGTGTTTTATCTGATTCAAATTATAAATCCTTAAAAGTTGTAAAGGATTAGTAATCTAATTCAATTAAATCTCTACTTAAAAACCCGATAATAAAACGATTTTAAGTACACTCCTTCCTCAAAACCAATTGGATGGTCAATATCGTGTTGCATAAATTCCAACAACTCACAATTTACTACTCCTAACCGATGAAATTCCTCAACATGAATTTGCCTCAATTCATCTGCCGTTATTCGGGAAGAACAAGATGCTAAAAGCAAAATCCCTTCATTTTTTGTTAAACCAATTCCTAATTCTGCCAGTTGTGCATATTTTTTCTTAGCAACACTTCGTTGGCGCTGACTATTTGCAAAAGATGGTGGGTCAATTACAACAATGTCAAATTCTTTCCCTTGATTTTTCATTTCTTCTAACAGCAAAAAAGCATCGCCGTCGATAACTGTATGTTTTCCTATATGTTCATTCAATTTGGAGTTTTCCAAAGCCAACTCTAAAGCTTGTTTACTAAAATCTAAACTCGTTACCTCTTTTGCTCCTCCAACCAAAGCGTGGACAGAAAATCCTCCTGCATAAGAAAAAACATCCAAAACGGTTTTTCCTTTTGCCAACTGACCAATTTTATGTCTATTTGCCCGATGATCCAAGAAAAACCCTGTTTTGTGTCCTAGCAAAACATCAACTTTAAATTGAACCCCATATTCTTTAAAAATTACTTCTGAACTCTTTAACTCTCCGAATAGCACTTCGCCTTCTTGACGAGTAGTTTGGTTTTGTAAATTTCTACTGAGCCGTAAAACGAGCGCACCAACTCGACTTAGTTCGACAACTTTTGGAATAATCATTTCTAAATAAGGAAACCAAATAGCTGAATAAAGTTTTAAAACACCAACATTGTTGTAAACATCTATAATCATTCCAGGAAATCCATCATTTTCTCCAAAAATAAACCGATAAGCATTTGTATTAGTTCCTAAAAGAGGCTTACGAATTACAAAAGCCTTATTAATTTTGAGTTCAAAAAAATCTTGGTTAACCTTGACACCGCTGTTGTGATGAATAACTTTTATTCGGATTGGTGAATCGATATCAAATAATCCCACAGCATAAGGTTTATTTTTTCTATGGTCGAATAGAACTACAATATCACCCGTGTTTCCGTCAAAATTAATTTTTTGAATGCTATCGGAAAATACCCAAGGATGACCTTTTTTAACTAAACGTTCTGCTGAAGGCTTTAACTTTACGGCTATTATTTTAGTCATAAATTATTTTTAAGATATTTAATTAGGGCGTAATGGGCGAACAGTAAGCTCGTCGATTAAAACATTATCAGGCGATTCAAGAAGATAAACAATGATATTCGCTAACTCTTTGGGTTGTAACATCTTCTCATTGGGTTCGATTCCAGAAGATTGAAAAAAATTTGTACCAATGGAACCTGGATTTAAAACACTTACTTTTATGTTAAATCCACGCAATTCTTTAAAAAGTGCTTCTGTATAACCTTGAATTGCAAATTTAGTAGCACTGTACCCCGATTTCGAAGAACCGCTTACTTTTCCTAAAATAGAACCAACGTTTATGATGTATGAAATATCTTTATCCGCTTTCATTAACGGTACAATTCCTGCCGTCATATAATGGACAGAATTTAGATTAACATCAACCATTGCTTTCCATTTTTCAGAAGTTAATTTATCCACATCATCAAACTGACTCATTCCTGCATTATTGATTAATATAGTTGGACGATGTGTTTCTGAAAATGTGTATTCAATCCAATTTTTTATAGCATTTTCATCAGAGACATCCATTACAACCGGTTGGAAATTATTGCCCAACTCATCACGCAATTGGTCTAATTTATTAGCACTTCTTGCCAAACCATAGACTTTACATCCTTTCTGGATAAGCGCGATGGAAGTTGCTTTTCCCAAACCTTTACTTGCTCCTGTGACGATTGCAATTTTATTATTCAAATCCATCTTCTTCCAATTTGATGTTAAATTTACGCTTCTTTTATTATAAAACCAACACTCTAATTAAAAATGCAGTTTTGCTTGTAAACTCATTTTTACTAAAAAATCCCAAACATCCATTATCTATAAATTTAATCTATGAAATCTAAACGACAAAAATTCCTACATTTGTATAAAATAAAATTTAAACAATGCAAGTTCCAACAACGCCATTAGCAGAACGGATGCGTCCAAAAACATTGGATGATTATGTAGGACAAAAACATCTTTTAGGAAAAGGAGCAAGTTTACGAAATGCCATAGACGCAGGGGTTATTCCTTCGATGATTTTATGGGGCCCTCCTGGAGTTGGTAAAACGACACTTGCAACAATACTTTCTTCTGTTTTAAAACGACCTTTTTACACGCTTTCGGCTATTTCATCAGGTGTAAAAGATGTGCGTGAAGTTATAGCTAAAGCCGAAAACCAAGGGATGTTTGGAACAAGTGGGGCAGTTTTATTTATTGATGAAATTCATCGCTTTTCTAAGTCGCAACAAGATTCTCTTTTAGGCGCTGTTGAAAAAGGAATCATCACTTTGATTGGAGCAACAACAGAAAACCCTTCGTTTGAGGTCATTTCAGCCTTGCTTTCTCGATGTCAAGTTTATGTTCTGAATCCCCTCGAAAAAGAAGAATTAGAATATTTATTAAAATCGACCATTGAAAAAGACAGTTACTTGTCCCAATTAGATATTGAATTAAAAGAAACAAACGTATTAATCCGTATTTCGGGTGGAGATGCTAGAAAACTGTTAACTTTATTAGAGATTGTGGTAAATGCAATGTCTAGAAACGAAAAAATCATCATCACAGACGATGAAGTTTTTAAAATTGCACAGCAAAATATAGCCCGATATGACAAAGACGGAGATCAGCATTATGATATTATTTCTGCATTTATCAAATCAATACGAGGAAGCGACCCAAACGCAGCTATTTATTGGTTGGCTCGAATGATTGAAGGCGGAGAAGATGTAAAATTTATTGCACGACGTTTAATTATTTCGGCAAGCGAAGATATTGGCTTGGCAAATCCCACTGCTTTAATCATGGCAAACAACACCTTCCAAGCAGTTACAACCATTGGTTTTCCAGAAGCGAGGATTATCTTGGCTCAATGTACCATTTATTTGGCAAACTCACCAAAAGGAAACGCAGCTTACATGGCAATTGATAAGGCTGTGGCAACCGTCAAAGAAACTGGCGCTCTTCCTGTTCCCCTGTCCTTGCGAAATGCACCAACGAAATTAATGAAACAATTGAACTACGGGAAAGGATATAAATATTCCCACGATTATCCAGGGAATTTTGTTGCCCAAGAATTTATGCCAAAAGAAATCAAAGGTACAGTTTTTTTTAAAGCAGGAAGTTCTAATAAAGAGCAAGAAATTGAGGAGAATATAAAAAAGCTTTGGGGAAATAGGACTTCTAGTCATGAATAAAGTCCTCAACGAAGATGGTTCACCTCATTCTTCCAACGCAAGGGCTATTATTCAAGATGAAGACAATGATTTTTGGTTTGGTTTTGAACAAGAATACTTCTTGTGGGATTTATCAATCAACAAACCGCTTGGTTTTCCCAAAGAGGGCGAGCCTGAGCCACAAGGTCCCTATTATTGTCCAGTAGGTGCGCGTTATGCTTTTGGAAGAAAGCTTATAGAAGAACACTTAGACCTCTGCTTGGAAGCAGGATTAAATGTAGAAGGAATTAACGGCGAAGTAGCGATTGGTCAATGGGAATTTCAAATTTTTGCAAAAGGAGCAAAAAATGCAGGCGACCAAATGTGGGTTGCAAGATATCTCCTTGAACGCACCGCAGAAGCTTATGGATTGGCAATTAATTGGCATTGTAAACCACTAGCAGAACTAGACTGGAACGGCTCTGGAATGCACGCAAACTTCTCTAACTCTTACATAAGAAATGCAAAGTCTGAAGAGAAAATAAGAAAAGTTTGTGAGGCCTTTAGACCAGTGGTAAGAGAACATATAGACGCCTATGGTGAAGATAATCATTTGCGCCTGACAGGAAAACACGAAACCGCTTCGATTGATGACTTTACTTATGCGCCTTCAGATCGAGGAGCTTCTATTCGAATACCATTGTTTACAGTTCAAAACGGTTGGAGCGGATACCTTGAAGATAGACGGCCAAACTCAGCAGCCGACCCTTACAAAGTTGCATCAAGAATTATTGAAACAGTAAGTAAGGTCTATTAAAACAAAGGATAAGCTTCTGTTTTTTTATTCTGACAATTGTGTTTGATATTCAACTTGTTAGTTTTTCAGCGAAAAGTCTTGCCGTTAAAACGCGAAAAAGACCGATGACCAAAAATGGTCTGGTTTTTAATTGAAGAAAAAGACTAATGTTGTTAATTTTGTTAAATTTGTATAAACCAAAATGCTATACCTATTAAATTAAGATAGTTTAAAAAAATCTTATGAAAATGAAAACATTGAACAACAAAATCAATATTACTATCATTATTTTATCTATTATATTTATTTGTGTGAGTGTATTGATAAAACAAAACGATAAAGCAACTTTGCTTTCCGAAAATGAAACTTTCAATACACAAAATGTTTTTGAAGATAAAAGACCTTCTGAAAAATTCTTAGTGAGCTCGTTGGGACAGAAAAATAACAAAGCCACTTCTCTCAAAAAAGTAAGGGGGAAGGGTGATAGCCAGCTAATTAACAACAAAAGCCATCCAGAAGAAGGTAGGTTTAAAAGTGAGCTTGGTGGGGAAGAAATTATAAACCTAAGAGAAGAAAACTCTAGAACTTTTAAAAATCCTGACGGAAGCTATTCAAAAACATCAGTTAAAGGAGTTTTTCATTATAAAGATGAATTAGGAAGATGGCTTACATTTCAAAATACACCTACTATAAATCCTTATAACCAAAGAATTGTTGAAATTACTGGAACAGACAGACCCTTGTCTATCAATACAAAAAATGGGTTAAATGAAATGTATTTGACAAAAGACAAATCTATGAAATGGGGATTTACATCAACAATGACTGTGATAGATAAAAATGGGAATAATCTAAACAAAGAAACAGCTGTTTCTGAGATAAGAGAATACGAAATAGAAGAAAACAGTATTGTTTTAAAAAACTACTTTAACGGTATTGATAGAACCCAGTACATGAACTTTTCAGAGTTGCGAACCGATTTTACCATCAATTCTCCTTTGCAATTACCAAGCCTAGCGGAACACGTTATCTTTGAAGATGAATTAATTCTCCCAAAAGGATATACATTAAACTTCTATGAAGGTAACATGACTCATGTAGGTTGGGAAGGTAATCTTGAAATACGAGATGAAAATGGAACGCCTATTGGAGGGTTTTCAAGCCCTATAATTTATGATGCTTATGAAGGAGAGAACAAGGAAAAAATTACCGAACATAGAATAAGTGGAGCTTACCAAACGATAAAAACCAATGCGGGCTACAAAGTTAAATTATTAGTACCTGCTTCATGGCTTGCAAGCAACGACCGTGTTTATCCAATTACGGTGGACCCCACCGCTACAAATACACCACCTTCTGCTGCTATTAAATTAAACGGAGCTCCCGAATCTAACGCATGTACAACAACAACAAGTGTAAATCTTCCTTGCGGAGCTGTTGTTAGCAATACACATTTTCAGTATCAAATTACTGCGGGTGGAAGCGCTCCTGGTAGGATGTCAGATCAACGATCAAGGATGGAGGGACCTAATGGCACAGAAGCATCATATACACCTGGAACTGGAAATTCAACAGGAACAATGCCATACAACAGAAACAGTACAACCATTCTTCAAGGGATTACTTCGGGTAACCAAACCTTTACATTGAGACATTATAATACACGGTGTACTACAACTGCTTGTAATCCCTCTTCATCATGTGAGCACACGCTTGTTGCAAATTCATGGATTGTTACAGTTACTTACGACCTTTTCAGCGTTGATGCTGGACCGAATAAAACTATTGAATGTAGCGGAAGTGTGCAACTAGAAGGGAGTGCAAATGAAACAGTGTCTCAAACAACAGTAGGAACAACTAACTCGGATAATTCTCAAAATGGTTTTACAAATGGATACTACGATTATAGTTATACTCGTCACTTATACAGAGAAGGAGAGCTTGGTGGAGCTAAGTGGATTCAATCTATAGACATTTATGTTCACAATACACCTTCAAACTACACAATGAATAATCAAAGAATATATCTTAAAAATGTAGGAGGTATTCTTCAATATAACACTTCGTACAATGCTGGTTCAAATGGAGCAAATAATCCTGATTCGGACAATAGTTATTCTAAAGTTTATGATGGCACAATAACATTTAACGGCTCTGGCTGGTTTACTATAAACTTTAGTAGTCCGTTTTATTACTCAGGAACAGGTTCGTTAGAATTAATTTGGGAAAATAGAGATGGATCTTGGAATACTAATTATCCGACTTTTAGATATCATAATAACTGGGGATATAATTGCAGTGTCAGAGCATTTAGAGATGGTAGTTTTCCAGGGAATTATAATTGGGGTGTTTTCTCCAATAGATACTGGATACGATTTAATTCACCTAACACCTACTCCTGGTCAGGAGGTCCTATCGTCTCGGGTGAAAATACATTAACACCAACGGTTAATCCTACAGAAACCACAACCTATACATTAACAGCTACTTCAGGGGCTTGTACCTTTACCGACCAAGTAACAGTTACTGTTACTCCTCTTGATATCACAGGTCCTTCAACAATTTGTTTGGGAGGGACAATAAATTATGATGCACCGGGAGAATTACCCGCAGGTGCAACTTTCCCAACAGGAGGAAGCATTTCTACTTTTGATAACTACAGAATACATGAATTTAAAACAAGTGGTACTTTTAACCCTCAAGGTTTTGCACCTTTAAACGCACGTATATTAGTCGTTGGCGGTGGCGGTGGTGGTGGCGCAAACGGTGGCGGTGGCGGTGGTGCCGGTGGTTTTTTAGACCAAGCTGGAATCAACATAGCTGCAAGTACAAATGTTGTTGTAGGTGCAGGAGGGGCTCCTCATAACAACGTTTCTCCTCCAAATACTGCCGCTACGAATGGTTCACATTCAGCATTTGGCACTTACACAGCTGGTGGAGGTGGAGGTGGTGCTTCCCGAGATTTTGGGGTTGGTGGTCAAAATGGTGGTACAGGAACAATTCAAGGCTCTGGTGGTGGAGGGGGTGGTGCAACTGGTACTCCAAGAAATTCTGCAGGAACAGGTTTTAGAAATGGTGGTAATGGAACTCTTGGTAAAGGCTGCCTATCTTCTGGTGGAGGTGGGGGTGGCTCTAACGGGAATGGTACTCATGGTACTGATGGAAATACACCTAAAGGAGGAGATGGTGGTGCTGGAACTCTTAGTAATATTACCGGTACGCCCTCTTACTATGCCGGTGGTGGTGGTGGAGGTTATACAGGATTTGTAGGCTGTGGTACTTTTGTATCAGGAACACGTGGCGCTGGAGGAAGCGGCGTTGGAGGAGGAAGTAATGGAGCTCCAAAGGCTAATACGGGCTCTGGTGGAGGAGGTGGAAATGGAGGAAGTGGAGGAGAAGCACAAAAAGGTGCTGATGGTGTAGTCATCGTTCGTTATGCTGTGCCAAAATGGTCTGTAACCAACGGAACAGGTTCAGCTACAATTGATGAAATAACAGGAGAATTAACACCTGTAGCAGCAGGAACAGTAACGGTTACGTTTACTAATGCAAACGGTTGTGAAGTAAGTAAAGTAATCACAATTTCTGAATCTTCTACTCCCCCAACCGCATCTACAGGCGGTGGAAATTATTGTCATGGAAATAATATTACCTTAACCCAAAATGGAGGAACAGACGGTACTGGTGCTGTAAATGTATGGTATGCTGCTTCAGGAGAAACTTCGCCAAATCCGAATAGTTGTGATAACGAAAGTTATATAGAGCTTTGGAATGATTTTAAATATAATGACCCAACTTGTGAATATTTGCATAGAAATACAAGCTATTCTACAAGTAACGGAATTTTACAATTAGAAACTATTAATACAGATACAGATACAGATCCATTTATCTGGATGTACCCTTTAGTCGGTAATGCAACTATTGATGCTAATACCTATGAATATGTAAACGTACGTTATAAAATCACTAATTTGAACCCAGCGACATATCCAACTTTTAGGATGGGAGTTTTATTTACAAAGGAAAATGGCTGTGGAGTCAACCCTTATCCTTTTACACAACCTGGAGCAGGGAGTAAACTCAACATTTTTGATACAGATAATAATGTTTGGCACACTGTTTCATTTAAAATGTCTGACGATGCTAATTGGAATGGTACAATCACGGGGCTTCGTTTTGATTATTTCGATAAAGTTGGAAGTAATAGTGTTCACAATATTCCTATAGGTTCTAAAATGGAAGTTGATTTTATTATCGTATCTAAACACCCTATGATTGGTGAGGGCACATCGATTACCCTTTCTCCTGGAGATGAGTATTATCCAACGGAAACTACTACGTACTATGCAAAGAAAATAGACAATTGCGGAACTACATCGTGTGTGAATGAAACTGTGGTTTTACCGCCTATTGGAACGACTCTATCCAATAACAATGAGTCTGCTACTTGTGTTGTAAACGCAAATGAGTTTATTCATTTTTATCACACCAGCGGAAGATTCTTAGGCTCTATAAACGCAAACGGCGGAAATCTTGGAAACGTTACCATGACAACCTTCGTCGGTGCTCCTGCTTATATGGAAGATTGTAACCAACCTGGTCATTCTTCTTTCCATACAGCTTACATGGGCAGAAGATGGATAATGAACTCGGATATTTATACCAATGGAAGTGATTTTGGGAATAATGTTTCGGTACGTTTACCATACAATAATTCTGAATTGGTTGCTTTAAATAATTTTGCACAAACAGATACACCAAACAATCCTTTTGATGGTGGAACAATTGATCCATCGGCAACAAGGCAAAATATGATGTTGACGAAAATTACAGGAGCAACAGAAGATGGAAATGCCACACAAGCAGATTGCGCAAGTACAATTCGAGGCATTCCTAACGGCGGAAACGGAATAAATCCTCAAGGAATTGCAAATACACAATATATTGATTTTAGTATTCAACAATTCTCAGAGTTTTTCTTACACAAACATCAAGACAACTCCCCTCTTCCTGTTGAATTAACAAACTTATCAGCATCATGCAATAAGGAAGTGCAAATAAACTGGACAACAGCTTCAGAGAAAAATTCAGAGCGTTTTGTAGTAGAAAAAAGTCGTGATGGTCAAACATGGACGTTTGTTTCAGAAGAACAAGCAGCAGGAAATTCAACGACAACAGTTTCATACACAGTAATAGACACTCAGCCTTCTGGCGGCATTTCTTACTATCGTTTAAGACAAATAGACTTTGACGGAGAAGAAGAAGTATTTGGTCCAATAAGTGTTTCGTGTGATGGAATTAGCAATAGCATGGTTGTTTATCCTAATCCAAACGACGGAGATTTCATTGTAGAAATCACCACAGACAAAGCCATTTCGGATGCTGAATTGCAGTTGTTTGACATTACAGGAAAAATAATTTCCGCTCAACACCTGCAAATTCCAGAGGGAATAACCCAAGTTTCAATCGACAAAAAAGCGTATTTAAAACCAGGAACTTATGTGTTGAAAGTAATTGCAGACGTGTATTTTGAACCTGTGAAAATAGTGGTGAAATAAAGAAGTTAATATACTTTTTATATTTAAAAACTAAAAAACTCCTCCGCCGTCAAGGTTGGAGGAGTTTTTCTTTGTCAATTAAGAGATTATAATCAACATTACCATTTTTTAGTAGTAATAGATATTAAATAGAATGCCTAATATTGGTTTCAAAAAAAATGTCGTTTTCTAATCTATTTTCTAAGTGTTTTATTCTTAATTCATTTTGTTGGATGTAATTGAATATTGAAGTAGAGGAAGAGTTTTCGTTAAGCTTTCTGTTTTAAAATCAGAAGGATTAAAAGGGTTAAAGAGCAATAAATCTAACGGACATACGTCAAGTGCATTGGCTATTTCACCCAATCTTTTTAACGTGATTTGGATCTCGCCATTTTCGATTTTTGAAAATCCTTTAGTTGAAATGCCAATACAATCAGCGATGTATTGTTGATTTAAATATGCTATTTGTCGTGAGCTTTTAGAACATATTTTACTCCATGAAATGAAGAAGGTGATTCCCTGAAATAATCTATATCATTATTGTCCGATTAAAACAATATCTTACGATTTGAAGAGATTATCGCTCTAAAGATTATTCTTTTTCATTTTTTTCTTGATAAAAAAACGAAACAAAAAAATCAATGGAATTCCAAGGCGAATGCTGCGCACCATGAGATTTTCTAAGAAGGTTTACTCAAAAAAAAGGAAAAAACAGAAAGAGGTCAAATCTTTTGAATATATTAAAAATAAGGCTATATTTGTCGTCACAAAAGGTGTTCTACAATAACTACCCACCTAATTAATAGATCTAAACAACCATAAATAACAAAACAAATGTTACATTTTTTACAACCTATTTTTTTTCGTTTATCTATTTTTATACTGTCATTTGTGCTCAGCACAGTTTCTATTGCACAGACTGAAACAACTTTTATTATAGACTCAGATACTGCCCTCACCGAATGGGTCGTACCAGCCGGAGTTAGCATTGTTCGTATAGAATGTATTGGTGCTGGAGGTGGCGGTGGCTTCGTTGATTTAGTCAACCCTATCGAACAAGGCGCTGCTACAGGAGGTGGCGGTGGTGGAGCTTACGCTTCTTCTGTCTTATGTGTGACTCCTGGAGAAACGTTCAACTTTAATATCGGTTTAGGAGGAAGCGGTCAAGACGGAATCAGTAATGGAGGAACAACTTGGTTTGGAAACTCAGAACAAGATGCTTCAGTAAAAGCTGCAGGTGGTTTTGGAGTAGAAAACAACACAGCTACTGGCGGAAATGGAGGAAGTGCACAAGCTTCTATTGGAGATATCGTATTTGCAGGAGGAAATGGCGGAAATGGAGCTATCAGTGGTTTTACACCAGGTGGAGGCTCTCCTCTGAATGACGTAGTTTCAGGAGGGGGCGGTGGAGCGGCCGCTTCGAATCTTGGAAACGGGAATAATGGAGGAAACGGTTTTGCGAGTTGGACAATTGATTTTTCTACATTTTCTGCAAAATATGAAGGAACACCAGGAGAAGGAGGTGTTGGCGATGGATACGGCGGGAACGGTGGTACTGGTGCTATTGCATGTGCTAAAACCAATCAAGTTCCCACTTTAGACGCTGAAAACGGTTCAGTATACGGCGCTGGAGGTGGTGGTGGAATAAGAGCTGGTAGTTCAGGCCCTAATCGTCCGATGAAACCAGGAGGTGACGGAGCAGATGGTGTAATTATAATTACAGTTATCGCAAAAGATATTACTTTGACGACAGGACCAGATTTAACCATCTGTGAAGGAGAAGAAGTAACTATTCAAGGAGAGTTCACTTATGAAGGTGATCAATCCTTAGATGTTTCATTTGTTTGGGATGGAATCGATTTTGTAGAAGGAGAAACAACCATTACTCCAACTATTGCGCCAACAGAGTCTTATCTCTATACTGTTCATCCGATTATTGAAGGATGTGAATTAGAAGATATAAGTGATATTGTTAAAGTTTCTGTATATGAGAAACCAATAGCTCCTGTTCTAACCATTGATAATGCATTAGAAAACAATTGTCATGGTAGAGAAATTACAATAGAAGCAAATGGAGGAAATAACCCAAGTGGAAGTGGCTTAGAATGGATTGTCTCCTCTGGAAATCAATTAGATTTTCCAGACCCGACAAATCAATATGTTGGAACAGATACACCTTCTGAAACGACAACATATACAATTGTTATAGCTGGAAACGGTAGTTGTGAGGCAGATTCATCTCAAATTACTTATGAATTACCTACGATAATAGAAGAATTAGCAGAAGATAATGAATCGGCGACTTGTTATTTATCGGGAGACCAACCTATTCATTTTTACAATCCAATATCAGGAAAATATATTGGTTCTATCAATCCACAAAACCAAGAAGGAACAGTAACAATGACTGTAAGCGTAGAAAATACAGTGAATTTCCAAGAGGCCTGTGAAGTACCAGGAAACGAAAGTTTTTGGACTGCTTATTTACCGAGAACATTCAATATAGAAGTTGAAGAGGGTCAATTCAATACTGAAACTTCTACGATTATGCTTCCATTCCTTTCTCAAGAAAGAATTGATTTAACATTAGCTGCTGGAGATGGGGGTACTTTATTGGGTACGTTAACACCGAATAACCTTAATGATGATTTGTCAAATGGAATAGTTGATTTAGGAATTACACTAGCAAATGGAGAAATTTGTGCTGTAGGAATAACAACTCAGTGGATTACTCAAAATACAAATGGAGATACCCCGAACAACATCTCTAACGCAGAGTTTATTGAAGTGAATACAAATGACTTTGGTAAAGTATATTTGCATGCTAGCAAAACAGATTCACATCTATCATTAGACAATGAAGAGATGAATAGTGGAGTGGTTTCAATGTACCCTAATCCATCGAACGGTATGTTCAAAGTAGCAATTTCATCAGACAAACAAGAAGTTGTGAAGTTTACAGTCTATGACATTTCAGGAAGAGTGGTTTCTGCTCAATCAATAGTATTAGAAATAGGAATAAATACTATTCCTTTCGATATCTCTTCAGTTCAAGCTGGAACTTACCTTTTAACGCATGATTTAAACGGTAATACATTGCCAATAAAATTGATTATTGAATAAGAAAAATAAGAAAGACATAAAATAAAGAAGCCTAGCAGTAATGTTAGGCTTTTTTGTTTGTTTACTTTATTTCAATTACTTATTACATTAATCACACTTGTCGGATTGAATAACACCTAATCCATTTACATATCAATAAGTATAAAACGTGCTATCATTTGGGTAATCAGTAAAACAAGTAGGATTTAAAGATAAAAATTTTAGCTACTCCATAGCAAAGCTTATTTCCCCATCAAAACTACGGTATACTTTAGTTCCTACATCTTTGGTTATTACTAAAACTTCATTTCTATAAGCTTTCACATTCACAGGATATTCGATTTTACTATTAGAAGAAAAAGTGGATAAGGATGTGATATTACTTTCATTTGATTTTAATACCCATAGTGTCATATTAAACTTTTCATTAGATCTATCTCTATTGGCAACTAAAAACAAATCACCTTTATCATTTAAGCTAAAACAATACGAATAAGAGTCTGACTTCAGAGTATTCCCTTTTTCAGACATATTCGAAATATATCTGGTTGTAGTAAAGACTTGTCGCTATATGAAACATAATAAAAATATTCCTTTCCTACTGTTTACGTAAGCTTTGTTATCCAGAGCTGCCAAGGGATGATCTACAATCCTATATCGAAGTTAATTACGTCAGATTTCATTTCATATTTATCTGTACCCCAGAATGCTCTAAATATAAGCATCTCATTCTCAAGGAATATCTCTTTATACATCTTCATATAAAAACATTTTTAAACAGAAAAAGCCCATATTCATTTGAATACGGGCTTTTTATAAAAGTGGCGTCGTCTTACTCTCCCACCAGTTAGCTGGCAGTACCATCAGCGCAAGTAGTCTTAACTTCTCTGTTCGGAATGGGAAGAGGTGGACCCTACTGCTATAGACACCGAAAGTTGTAAATGCTTTTGGTTTCTTAAAATATTGGGTGATTGAAATAGTAAACAGTAAAACTATAAGTTTACGGGTAATTAGTACTACTCAGCTTTGACATTGCTGTCTTTACACTTGTAGCCTATCAACGTGGTAGTCTTCCACGACCCTTAAAAGATTTCTCATCTTGAGGTGAGTTTCGTGCTTAGATGCTTTCAGCGCTTATCTCATCCGCACATAGCTACCCTGCGATGCAGCTGGCGCCACAACAGGTACACCAGAGGTGCGTCCTTCCCGGTCCTCTCGTACTAGGGAAAGGTCCTCTCAAAAATCTAACGCCCACAACAGATAGGGACCGAACTGTCTCACGACGTTCTGAACCCAGCTCGCGTGCCACTTTAATGGGCGAACAGCCCAACCCTTGGGACCTTCTCCAGCCCCA